>JACCDY011010937.1_pt1 | contig 19188 bp, 16 predicted proteins | sample 7446391 | NCBI WGS metagenome assembly JACCDY01 (sample SAMN15323451, study PRJNA562643) | freshwater metagenome | isolation source: river surface water | place: USA:Blue River Watershed | collected 2017-08-18
GTCGACGCGATCGGTCAGCAGCAGCACTTCGACGCCTTTCTTGCGGAAGATCTCGAGGTGCGGGCTGTTCTTCGCTGCGGTGTAGCTGTCGGCGGTGACGTAATAGATCTTGTCCTGGCCATCCTTCATGCGCGCCACATAGTCGCCCAGCGACACGTTCTGCGCATCGTTGTCGTTGTGGGTGCTGGCAAAGCGCAGCAGTTTGGCGATGCGCTCCTTGTTGGTCGCGTCTTCACCGACGCCTTCCTTCAGCACCTGGCCGAACTCCTGCCAGAAGCCGGCGTACTTGTCCTTTTTCTCCTGCTCGTCCGCGTTCGCCAGTTCTTCCAGCATGCCCAGCACACGCTTGGTCGAGCCTTCGCGGATGACTTTCACGTCGCGCGATTCCTGCAGGATTTCACGCGACACGTTCAGCGGCAGGTCGTTGGAGTCGATCACGCCCTTCACGAAGCGCAGGTAGACCGGCATCAGCTGCTCGGCATCGTCCATGATGAACACGCGCTTGACGTACAGCTTGATGCCGCCGCGCTGGTTGCGGTCCCACAGGTCGAACGGCGCCTTGGCCGGGATGTACAACAGCTGCGTGTATTCGCTGCGACCTTCGACGCGGTTGTGGGTCCAGGTCAGCGGGTCGGCATAGTCATGCGACACATGCTTGTAGAACTCCTTGTACTGCTCTTCAGTCACGTCGGACTTGCTGCGCGCCCACAAAGCGCTGGCCTGGTTGATGGTTTCGAGCTCGTCGCGGACCACCATGTCCTTTTTTTCGTCGTCCCATTCTTCCTTGCGCATCTTGATCGGCAGCGAGATGTGGTCCGAGTACTTGCGGATCACGGACTTCAGCTGCCAGGCGGAAAGGAACTCGTCTTCGCCTTCGCGCAGGTGCAGGATGATGCGGGTGCCGCGCTGCGGCTTGTCTATCGTCTCGACCGTGAAGTCGCCTTCGCCGCGCGATTCCCAGCGCACGCCCTGATCGGCCGGCAGGCCGGCGCGGCGCGACTCGACCGTGATGCGGTCGGCGACGATGAAGCCCGAATAAAAGCCGACGCCAAACTGGCCGATCAGGGCTGCGTCTTTTTGCTGGTCGCCGGACAGTCGCGAGAAGAATTCCTTGGTGCCGGACTTGGCGATCGTGCCCAGATGGTCGATCGCTTCCTGTTGCGACATGCCAATGCCGTTGTCGGCGATGGTGATGGTACGCGCGTCCTTGTCGACCTCGACCTGGATCGCCAGCTCGCCATCGTTCTCGAACAGCGCCGCATTGTTGATGGCTTCAAAGCGCAGCTTGTCGGCGGCGTCGGAAGCGTTCGAGATCAGTTCGCGCAGGAAGATTTCCTTGTTGGAGTACAGCGAATGGATCATCAGCTGCAGCAGCTGTTTGACTTCGGCCTGGAAGCCCAGGGTTTGTTTTTCAGCGACGGTCATGTTGTCCTCAATAAGAAAATTTGAAGAAATTGGCGGGATTTGCCGGCATTTTGGGCCGGTCCGCCGGATTTCAAGGGAGGGCAGGATAAAATCCCCGCTTATTTTCCTGACCCTGATTTTGCGGAGCGCCCATGGCTATCGCCGACAAGTTGAAATCCCTGAACATCACGCTGCCGGCCGTTGCGACGCCGGCGGCGGCCTATGTGATGTATGTGCGCAGCGGCCACACGCTGTACGTGTCCGGCCATATCGCGAAAAAAGACGGCAAGCCCTGGGTCGGCCAGCTGGGGCGCGATATGACGACCGAACAGGGCCGCGAGGCTGCGCGTGCGGTGGCGATCGATCTGATCGCGACGCTGAACGCGGCCTGCGATGGCAACCTGGAAAACGTGAAGCGCATCGTCAAGCTGGTCAGCCTGGTGAACTCGACCTGCGATTTCACCGAGCATCACCTGGTGACCAATGGTTGCTCGGAGCTGCTGGGTGAAATATTCGGTGACGCTGGCAAGCATGCGCGCTCGGCTTTCGGTGTCGCGCAACTGCCGCTCGGCAGCTGCGTCGAGATCGAGATGATCGCCGAGCTGTACTAAGCGAAGCGTTTCGTGAAGGTCGGCGCCAGCACCGGCGCATCGCCTTCTTCGGCGGCCAGCGTGCTGGTGATGTGCTTCTCGGCCGAGCGCGTCACTTTGCCGTAGATATCGCGGCTCAGCTGATAGGCCGCCTGCGCCGGCCAGTCTTCCCCCAGCAGGGACAGCGGCAGCTGCGGGTCATGCAGTTGCACGCGCCGGTACGCATGGACCAGCAGCGTGCGTGCGCAGAAAGCATCGGCGGCATTGATGGCCGTTGGCGTCAGCGCCTGCAGCGCCTCCAACAGCGGCAGGTGCGTGCGCTGGAATTGACGGTAAGCGCGCCGCACCTCATCCACAGGCCAGCAATCTGCCAGCGCCGACCCGAGATTCGCGGCCACCGGCAAGCCGGCATCCTGCGCACGCATCACGCGCACCTTGCCTTGTGCGCCGTTCTGCACCAGCGCATCGGCCAGCGCCGCCTCATCGCCGCCCGGCCGCGCCAGCACGCCGGGCGCGAGTTCGCCATAGCCTTCCCATGCCAGCGCCTTTTTCAGCGCATTGCGCTCGCCGCGTTCGAGCGCGCCGGCATCGGCCAGTACCAGCGTCCATAGTCCATCCCACGGTTGATCGACCGGCGCATACACGCGCTGGTGCGCGCGCAGGAAACGCTGTTCTGCCTGGGCGCTGAGCCGGTACTGGCTGCGCCGTCCGCTGCGGCTGGCCTCCAGCCAGCCTTCTTCGACCAGCCGGAACACGGCGGTACGCACCAGCCGCTCGCTGATGCCCAGCGGCGCCAGCAAGGCAATCAGGCTGCCCAGCCAGGCGGCGCCGCCGTAGGGCGTGATGGTGTCCCCGAACACCGTCATCACCAGCGATTTGGCGCGCGGTGGGTCTTGCTTCAGCGATTTGGCAATCCAGCGCTGCAAGGCAGTGGCGGGCGAGGCGGGCATGCGGCAAACCTTGGGTGAAGGACTGGGCGGATGGACGTTGCGGATTCCTGCGCCGGTTACATGGCGAAATGGCAACGCAGGAATAAATGATACGGATTTTCACCAAAAGTAAAATTTGTCGTATCATAAACCGGAACCCGTCCCGCCGCTTGAGGCGGCGCGGGGGCTTCCGCAAGCGGCCGCAAGCGCTGCGGCATCGGACGCCATCATTGCCCGTCAGACCCACAGGAGACCGCATCATGTATGCGCAAATGGTCGAAACCGGCGCCGCCAGACTGCGCGCGCTTGAAGAACTGTCACCCGAAGAACGTGCGTTTCAGGAACGCATCGATGCCGGCGTGAAGATCGAGCCCAAGGACTGGATGAGCGACGGCTACCGCAAGACCCTGATCCGCCAGATTTCCCAGCACGCGCATTCCGAGATCGTCGGCCAGCTCCCCGAGGGCAACTGGGTCACGCGCGCGCCCACGCTCAAACGAAAGTCCATCCTGCTGGCCAAGATCCAGGACGAGGCCGGCCACGGCCTCTACCTGTACAGCGCCGCCGAAACGCTGGGCGTGTCGCGCGACCAGATGACGGCCGACCTGCTTTCGGGCAAAGCCAAGTATTCGAGCATCTTCAATTACCCGACCCTGACCTGGGCCGATGTCGGCATGATCGGCTGGCTGGTGGATGGCGCGGCCATCATCAACCAGATCCCGTTGTGCCGCTGCTCTTACGGCCCGTACTCGCGCGCGATGATCCGCGTCTGCAAGGAAGAAGCTTTCCATGCGCGTCAGGGCTATGACTTGCTGATGTCGCTGTGCAAGGGCACGCCCGAGCAGAAAGCGATGGCTCAGGAAGCCCTGAACCGCTGGTGGTGGCCGGCACTGATGATGTTTGGCCCGCCGGACGATGCGTCGCTCAACAGCGCGCAATCGATGCAGTGGAAGATCAAGCTGTTTTCGAATGACGAACTGCGCCAGCGCATGGTCGACCAGACCGTGCCGCAGGCCGAGTACCTCGGCCTGACTGTCCCCGATCCGGACCTGAAATGGAACGAAGAGCGCGGACACTATGACTTCGGCACCATCGACTGGTCCGAGTTCTACAACGTGTTGAAAGGCAATGGGCCGTGCAATCGCGATCGCATGGATACGCGCCGCAAGGCCTGGGATGACGGCGCATGGTTCCGCGACGGCCTCAACGCGCATGCCGAAAAGCAGGCACAGCGTTCGGCGCGCAAGGCAGCCTGAGGCCGCAAGCCTGCACGCAGCAATCAAGGCTGCGGCCATGGCGCGCAGGTCAACAGACACATCAGCATGGTGCGCCCGCTGAAGGCGGCGCTGCCAAAGGCAAGGGAGACGAATGATGAGCAAGGAATGGCCGCTGTGGGAAGTATTCATCCGCAGCCAGCATGGGCTGGCGCACAAGCACGTGGGCAGCTTGCACGCGCCGGATGCGGAGATGGCGATCAACAATGCGCGCGACGTTTACACGCGCCGCAATGAAGGCGTATCGATCTGGGTCGTGCCGGCGGCATCCATCGTCGCCAGCAGCCCGAGCGACCGCGGCGAATTGTTCGAGCCGGCCAATAACAAGGTCTATCGCCACCCGACGTTCTTTCCGATCCCGCCCGAGGTCGGCAACCTGTGAGCGCGCACGCACAAGCTGACTGGCTGCTGCGCGTCGGTGATGACGTGCTGGTGCTATCACAGCGCCTGACCGAATGGTGCGGCAAGGGACCGGTGCTGGAGGAAGACATGGCGCTGGCCAATGTCGCGCTCGACCTGATGGGGCAGGCGCGACTGTGGCTGTCGTATGTGGCCGAGCTCGATGGCCAGGGTGGCGACGAAGACAGCGTGGCCTTCCTGCGCGACGCCCCTGCATTCCGCAACCTGCTGCTGGTTGAGCAACCGAATGGTGACTACGCCGACACGTTGATGCGTCAGTTCTTCTTCGATTGCTGGCATTACCATCGCCTGCAGTCGCTGCAGGCAGCGTCGGATCCGCGCGTGGCCGAGATTGCCGCCAAGTCGATCAAGGAAGTCGCTTATCACTTGCGCCGCAGCGGCGACCTGGTGGTGCGGCTGGGGGATGGCAGCGACGAAAGCCATCGCCGCATGCAGGCCTCGGCCGAGCGCCTGTGGGCCTATACCGGCGAAGCATTCGTCGATGACGAGATCGACCGCCAGGCCGCTGCCGACGGCGTCGCGCCACTGCCGTCCAGCCTGCACGATGCGTGGCTGGCCGACGTGAAGCACGTGTTCGCTGAAGCCACGCTGGCACTGCCGCCGGTCGACGCCTGGATGCAATCGGGCGGCAAGCAAGGGCGGCATACCGAGCACCTCGGCTACCTGCTGGCCGAGATGCAGTTCCTGCAGCGCGCCTATCCGGGCGCGCAGTGGTGAGCGGGCATTGCGTCACGCGGCGATCAATGCAATGGCCACCTGCCAGTCTCGCGTGACGACCCATTGAAAACATGATGAAGCCGGCTGACGAACAACTGTGGTCCTGGGTAGCCGAGGTCAGCGACCCGGAAATCCCTGTGTTGTCGATCACGGACCTCGGCATCGTGCGCGCGATCGACTGGCACGACGGGCAGTGTGAAGTGACGATCACGCCCACTTATTCCGGCTGCCCGGCGATGCAAGTCATCGAAGACAACATCAAGTCCGCGCTGCAGCAGCATGGCGTGGCTGCGGCGGTACGCACCGTGCTGTCGCCGGCCTGGACCACCGACTGGATCACCGACAACGGCCGCAGCAAGTTGCAGGCTTATGGCATTGCGCCACCGGCGGGCAAGGCGCCGGGCACGGCGCAGGCGATCAATGCATCGGCGCTGTTCGCGCGCAATGACGAGCCCATCACCTGTCCGCAGTGCGGATCGCTGCAGACACGGCTGGTCAGCCAGTTCGGATCGACCGCCTGCAAGGCGCTCTACCGCTGCACGGACTGCCTGGAACCTTTCGATTACTTCAAGCCGCACTGAAGCGGCCGACCACACTGCCAGCGATGAATCATTTCCATACCCTTACCGTGGCCAGCGTCACGCGCGATACGCGCGACGCGGTGCTGGTCAGCTTTGACGTGCCGGAGGAACTGGCGACGGCCTATCATTACCAGCCCGGCCAGCACCTGACACTGCGCACCATCATCGATGGCCAGGACATGCGCCGCTCGTACTCGATCTGTTCGTCGGTGCAGGATCGCCGGCTGCGCGTCGGCATCAAGAAGGTGGCCGGCGGTGCGTTCTCGACCTGGGCCAACGAGCACCTGAAGCCCGGCATGCGGCTCGACGTGATGCCGCCCATGGGTTCCTTCCACGTGCCGCTGGCGCCGGAGCACAGCAAGCATTACCTCGGTTTTGCCGCCGGCAGCGGCATCACGCCGCTGTTCTCCATCATCAAGACCACGCTGGAGACTGAACCGGACAGCCGCTTCACGCTGGTCTACGGCAATCGCGCGTCGTCGACCGTGATGCTGCGCGACGAACTGGCCGACCTGAAGGACCGTTTCCTCGAGCGCCTGTCGGTCGTGCATGTGATGAGCCGCGAGAAGCAGGACCTGGACCTGTTCAACGGCCGCATCGACCGCGCCAAGTGCGAGGCCTTGTGCCGCCAGTGGGTGCCGGTCGCCGATGTCGACGTCGCCTTCATCTGCGGGCCGGAGTTGATGATGCATGAAGTGTCGGCGGCATTGCAGGCGCTGGGCATGGACAAGGCGCAGATAAAGGCCGAGTTGTTCTCGGCCGGCGCAGCGCAGCGCAGCGAGGCACGCCGCCATAGTGCCGCAGGTGCGACGGTCGCCGGCGAGTGCGAAGTCACGCTGGTGATCGATGGCAGCCACCGGTCATTCACGATGGCACGCGACAGCGAATCCGTCCTTGACGCCGGCCTCGCCCAGGGCATCGACATCCGCTACGCATGCAAGGGCGGCATTTGCGCGACGTGCCGCTGCAAGGTGGTCGAAGGCAAGGTCGACATGGATGCCAATTACGTACTCGAGGATTACGAGATCGCCAGCGGTTTCGTACTGAGCTGCCAGGCTTTCCCGGCCAGCGACAAGCTGGTGCTCGATTTCGACCAGGACGGCTGACATGGACCAGCACTCCGAACTCAAGGACACCGGCGCCGTGCGCGGCGCCGACCATGCCCCGCCGACGGCACACCAGGAAGCACAGCATCTGGCGCAAGCCACCGCCGATCACATGTACCGCAACGATGCCGCGACCCAGGCACTGGGCATCTCGCTGCAGGAAGTCAGGCCCGGTTATGCGCGCATGACGATGACGGTGCGCGGCGACATGCTGAACGGGCACCGTACCTGCCACGGCGGCTACATCTTCACGCTGGCGGATTCAGCCTTTGCCTTTGCCTGCAACAGCTACAACCTGGTGACTGTCGCCGCCGGCTGCGCGATCGAGTTCCTGGCACCGGCCTTCGAAGGCGAAGCGCTGGTCGCCGAGGCGGTCGAGCAGTCACGCGGCAGCAAGACCGGCGTGTATGACGTGACCGTCACCAATGCGGCCGGTCGCAAGATCGCGCTGATGCGCGGCAAGTCGCATGTATGGAAGGGCAGCGTGCTGCCGGAGTGATGCCGCGCGGGCCGGCCTGCGGCGCTTCGCACAGGTGACGGCCAAGGGGCGGGCGTGCTACAAACCCGAATATTGCAGGATCGCGGCAATGGCCGCACAACGATGGCACAAGGGCGGCAAAGACCGTCGCACGGAAGACAGCGGCATACCAACACGAGACAGCCGCAACAGGAGGAGACTGGGAATGACCGAGACCCGCAAGAGGTCTGGCGCACTCGACGCGATCGAGACCGCCAGCCGCGACGAGCTGCAGGCATTGCAACTGGAGCGCCTGCGCTGGTCGCTGCACCATGCGTATGACAATGTGCCGCACTACCGTGCCGCCTTCGATGCGAAAGGCGTGCATCCGGGCGACCTGAAGTCGCTGGCCGACCTGTCCAGATTCCCGTTCACGTCGAAGGAAGACTTGCGGCAGAACTACCCGTTCGGCATGTTCGCCGTGCCGCGTGAGCAGGTGGCGCGCGTGCATGCGTCGTCCGGCACGACCGGCAAGCCGACCGTGGTCGGCTACACGAAGCGTGACATCGACACCTGGGCCGGCCTGGTCGCGCGTTCCATCCATGCGGCCGGCGGCCGCCCGGGTGACATCGTGCACGTCGCGTATGGCTATGGCCTGTTCACCGGCGGCCTTGGCGCCCACTATGGTGCCGAGCGGCTGGGCTGCACAGTGATACCGATGTCGGGCGGTCAGACGGAAAAGCAGGTGCAGCTGATCCGCGACTTCGCGCCTGACATCATCATGGTCACGCCATCGTACATGTTGAACATCATCGAAGAATTCGAGCGGCAGGGGCTGGACCCGGCGGCCAGTTCGCTGAAGATCGGCATCTTCGGCGCCGAGCCTTGGACCGATGCAATGCGCGCCGAGATCGAGGAACGCGCCGGGCTGGATGCGGTCGACATCTACGGCCTGTCCGAAGTCATGGGTCCGGGAGTCGCGAACGAGTGCATCGAAAGCAAGGATGGTCCGGTGATCTGGGAAGATCATTTTTATCCGGAGATCATCGACCCCGTCACTGGCGAAGTGCTGCCCGATGGTGAACTGGGCGAGCTGGTGTTCACGTCCTTGTCGAAAGAAGCGATGCCGGTGGTGCGCTACCGCACGCGCGACCTGACTTGCCTGTTGCCGCCGACCTCGCGTTCGATGCGCCGCATGGGCAAGATCACCGGTCGCTCGGATGACATGATGATCATCCGCGGGGTCAATGTGTTCCCGTCGCAGATCGAAGAATTACTGCTGCAACAGGGCGCGCTGGCGCCGCATTACCAGCTGGTGCTGACCCGCGAGATGCACCTCGACCAGCTGGAAGTGCTGGTCGAGACGCGGGAGGAAGTTCGCCATGGTGATGGCGTGCGCGCCGGCACAGCGCTGGAGCAAATGATCAAGTCGTATATCGGCATCAGCTGCAAGGTAAATGTCTTGCCGCCACGCGGCGTTGAGCGCACACAGGTCGGCAAGGCCCGGCGCATCGTCGACAAGCGGGTGACTGCCTGACCCGCCGTCCGCTGTCATCGACGGGTAGGCCGCGCTGTATCGCGCTGTCGTTGGAAACGCCACCGACGTCGTGATCATCCTGCCCGCTGTCCACGTCCCTGAAGATGCCGTCCTGGCCGTGCCGGCTGGCGGCACGGCCGTGCGGCCCATCGCATCCGCCGCGTCGCGTACGGCACTTGCGCCGGCCAGTACGGGCAACGGCGTGCATCGGTTCCTGCAACGTCCACACCGTTTCCACTGCCCACGTGTGGCGCAGGGGAGCATGGATTCGAACCACGCCGGCCGGCTTGGACACCGGCTAATCCCCACCGGATTCTCCCCTGTGACGTGATTGTCGTTCCGTTCCGGCGAACGGACTTGCGCGTTCGCAGGCGCACCACCTGACGGCTTGGCGATGCTCAATCTTCCCCGGCGTGCTTGCGCCGACAATCCGTGCACATCTTGTCCCGGAGAGCCATGGTGCATTTGCCTGACGCACCGCTGCCACATGCACTGGACACCTTCAGGCCTGCCGGCGATGCCAGGCCTGAAGGCCTGGCATCCTCGCTGGCTTGCGAAATCCATGAACATGCGGTGCCCCCCTTCGTCAGGGATGCGCTCGATCGTCTGTACGGCAGCATGTATGCGTCCTGGCGTCACCTGCAATTGTGCGAGGCCGATCGTCCCTTGCCCCATGCCTGGGTTGCCCGGCACCATGGGGACGTGGTCGGTGCGCTGCTGTTTCGCATCGAGGACTCGCGCGTGCTGGTGCTGACCGAGATGATGAGCATCGGCCTGGCCCTGGTCGAGGCGTTTTGCCGCAGCGTCTATGACCGCTATCCGCAGGCTGATGTCATCGAGCTCAATGCTGTCGATGTCATCGACTGGGCGCGGCGCCGACCGCTGTGCTGGCCGGTGCAATCGTATGCGTTTTCCGAAGACTATGTGATTGCGTTGCCTGCCAATGTCGATGCCTATCGCGCATCACTCGGGAAGTCCACGCGCAAGACGATCACGGGCTATGGCAACCGTGTGACGCGAGAGCTTCCCGAATTGCGCTGGACATGCCGTGAGGCTGCAGGCATGAGCCTGCTCGAGCAGCGATCCCTGGTGCGCACGCTGCAACGTTATAAGGCCGATGGCATGCAGGAACGCGGCAAGCATGCAGCGATCGACCGGCGCGATACGGCGCGCCTGCTGATGCTGGCGCGCGATTGCGGCATGTACGGCATCGCCCGTGTGGACGGCCGCGTGGTCGCCGGTTCGCTGGCGTGCCGCTTCGGCGACCATTACGTGATGCTGCTGTCGGCTGCCGACCCTGCGCTTGCGCGCTACCGGCTTGGTTTCCTTGCTTGTTACTGGTCGATCTGCGATTGCATCTCGCACCATGCTGTCGCCTGCCACTTGTTGTGGGGGCATTATGACTACAAGGTCCAGTTGCTGGGACAGGCCAAGGTCTTGCGCCGGGTACAGTTATACCGGTCCCGACTGGCGATGCTCTGGCGGCCCAAGCCCCTGGCCCGGATGGTCTGCCAGGCCGGACTGCATTACGGACGCTCGATGGCGAGGGACTATGCACGCGGCGTGAAAAGATGTCTCGATTCCGCGCTGAACGGGCATTCCTGACGCAGAAAAAAATGCCCCGGCTGTCGCCGGGGCCGATAAAACAGCCAGTTGATTGCGTCAACCGCCGATCGCGCCGCTCGCTATCGAAGGCAGGCTGGTGCCGCCACCGGTCACTGTCGTCGGGGGCAAGGTCGTGCCGCCCCCCGTGATGGTCGTCGTGGGCGTCGTCGTTGTGGTGGTGGTCGTCGTGGCACCGCTACCACCGCTGCCGAGGTCCAGCGTTCCTGGCGTGCCGAGTGCGCCGCCTGCTGCCGTGGTGCCCGTTGTGCCGCTGGCGCCGGCCGTGCCAGTCGTGCCAGTCGTTCCAGTCGTTCCAGTCGTGCCGGTGGTGCCGGTGGTGCCGGTGGTGCCGGTGGTGCCGGTGGTGGTGCCAGTCCCGGTCGTGGTTCCCGTTCCCGTTCCCGTCGTGGTGCCCGTTGTCGTGCCAGTGCCCATGTCAGTACCTGGGGTGCCCGTCGTGGTCCCGGTGGTCGTGGGCGTCATGGGCGTCGTTGCGGTACCGGTCGCCGGCGTGCCCGTGGTCGCACCGGTTGTGGTTCCTGCGTCTGTGGGCGTACCCGTGACTGTCGTCGTGCCAGTGCCCGTAGTCGTCCCGGTCGTAGTCGTCCCGGTCGTCGGCGTCCCGGTGGTCGGCGTCCCGGTGGTCGGCGTCCCGGTGGTCGGCGTCCCGGTCGTCGTGCCCGTCGCTGTGCCGGACGTCGTGCCGGTCGTTGTTGCGGTACCGGCTTGCGTGGTCGTACCCGACGTCTTCATGATCTGGCCACGGATTTCGCCGCTGGGGAATGCCAGTGAAATGACTTCGTAATACAAATTGCCGGCATTTAGCGCGGAGATTTGCGTGCTATTGAGCGTTGCCCGTGACACCCAGATACCTGAACCCGGGCTGGTCTCCTGCATGTTGGCAACGACCGGACCGTTGGCGTTAGGCGCCCCCTGGTGGATGGCCGCCCCGGTGCTGGCAAAGCCTGTCGTGATCACGACGGACGTGAGGGTCTTGTCGCGCGGACGATAGACCGACAGGCCGGTACCCGTGCCGTTGCTCGAGTTCGGAGGGACAACGAGCGAACCCGTCAGCACATTGGTGTAGAACACCGGGCGATTGGCCGCTGTCGCGGACTGCGTGGTGCTGCGTCCCGAAGCCTGCGATCCGCTCGTGCTTGCACCGGCACTGGCGTTCGAGGCTGTTGGCGTGCCGGTTGTCGTGGCCGTGCCGCTGGCGGGTGTCGAGGTGCCTGGCGATGCCGCGGTTCCGCCATAGATGCCCGTATTGCCGGCGCTGGTCGTGGTCGATGTACCGGAAGTTCCTGAAGTACCCGATGTACCCGATGTACCCGATGTTCCAGGGATGCCGGAAGTGTCTGCCGCATTGCCGGTCGCCGTATTGCCCGGAGTCCCCGAGGTTCCCGCCGTGCCCGTGGCGCCGGTCACCGTGGTGGTCGTGCCCGAAGAGCTGACCGGGCTACCGCTCTTGGGCAGCCGCGACGTGATCTGGCCTCGGATTTCGCCATCCGGGAAGGCCGCCGAGTGCACGTTGAAATAGTAGTTGCCGGCCTGAAGCTGGGTCAGCTGGTCAGTGGTCAGCGTTGCGGTCGTGGCCCAGATGCCGCTGCCGGGCGAGACTTCGGTCAGCGGGAACACGATCGGTCCGGCAACGCCGCGCGCGCCGACATGGACATGGGCGACGGTGCCCGTGATGTCGGCAGATATGACCGTGGCCTTCATCTGCTGCGTGTTCGGGTCGACCAGGACAATGCCGGTGCCGGTGGCCGTACTGCTGTTGGGCGGAACTTCTTCAGTGCCGGTCAGGGTCGCCGAATAGACATTGCGCGGAACCGTACTGTTGACGGAACTGACCTGGCTGACGCCGGCCGCCGTCGGGTTGATCGGGTTGCTGTCGCTGCCGCATCCGGCCAGCACGGCCAGTGACAGCAGCGCTATCGCCCACGATGTGAACGTTCGCAAAGAAAAGGCTTTCATGTTCATCCTCTGGTCTGTGTGTGATGCTCCCTGATGCCGCTCGCTGCGTGAATCGCAATCTGTGTTTGCCATGAATGGCGTCGAGTCGAGAGATGGTCGCTGAAGCAGCGACCGTGCCCGGACCGGATGACGGGCAGAGTGGGCGCGTCAGGCGTGCTTGCGGTTAAGGCTGCGCAAGGTGGCGACTGCAGGGCGGGTAAGAACTACCTGCGACGGTGAAGATTTTTCGGAGACTGCTACCATGTCGGCCTTGCAGGAGAACATTCCACCATGGCAGAAACAGAAATCCGCGAAGGCCAGTCGATCGAATTGCTGAAGGCGCTGCACATCCTGACGCGCGACGGCAAGATGAACCAGGACAGCCGCCGCAAGCTGAAGCAGGTCTATCACTTGTTCCAGTTCATCGAGCCGCTGCTCAAGCAAGTCGATTCCGGCCACTTGAGCCTGGTGGACCACGGCGCGGGCAAGTCCTATCTCGGCTTTATCCTGTACGACCTGTTCTTCAAGCAACGCAATGATGCATCGACGATCCATGGCATCGAGACGCGTGCCGAACTGGTCGACAGTACGCGTGCGCTGGCGCAGCGCCTCGGTTTTGATCGCATGCATTTCCACCACCTGTCGGTCGCCGAGTCGATCGTCTCCGATGCCTTGCCGGCGACCGTGGACGTGGTCACCGCGCTGCATGCCTGTGATACGGCGACAGATGACGCGATCAGCTTCGCCTTGAAGAAGAAGGCAAGGTTCATCGTGCTGGTGCCCTGTTGCCAGGCCGAAGTGGCGGCCACGCTGCGGCGGCTGAAGGGCCAGGCGTTAGGGCGGGATGCGCTGACCGAGATCTGGCGCCATCCCATCCATACGCGTGAATTCGGCAGCCACCTGACCAATGTGCTGCGTTGCCTGCAGCTGGAGGCGCATGGTTACCAGCTGAATGTGACCGAGCTGGTCGGCTGGGAGCACTCGATGAAAAACGAATTGATCATCGCGACCCGCAAAGACCAGCCCCAGCCGAAGGCAGCGCGGCGGCTGGCTGAGGTCTTGCAGAGCGTGGGGCTGGAGGACATGTCCGGCCGATTCTGGCTGCCGGCCCCGTCAGGTGACTGAGGCCCGGCCTTCGGTGTCAGCCTGGCGGCTGACGAGGTGAGATCAGGCAGCAGCCTTCAGCCGCGGCCTTCCGGCTGGCGTGCCGGATGCAGCGCGGTGGCAGGCATCGTATGGCTGGCGATGAAGATCTCATGCAGGAACAGCGAAAAGCCGGCGATCAGCAAAAGCATCGCCGCGACAAACAACAGCGCGATCAGGGAGTCGAGTGCCAGGTTGAAGGCATCGTCGACGAAGAGTGCAACGACGACAGCACACACCAGAATCAGGCAGGTCGCCGCAAAACCAATTGCCCGATGGATGACATCGGAACGTCGGCCCAGCACCTCCCGCTCATGCAACAGCACCGGGCGGCGTCCGGAACCGCCGGACAGGCGTTGCTCCAGTATTTCGCGACGGTCGTGGATACGGTCGAGGCGATTGTTCAGCACGCGCAACAGCATCAGCACGCCGAGCAGCAGGAATGCCGGCGTGATGGACAGGCTGATGATGTTGCTGATGTCGCCGAACAGGGGAAGCATGGCTGGTCTTGGTCAGGGTTTCCAGGACGAGAATACACAAACCCGCTGTGGGCTGCATCACTTAATCGAAGTTCAATCGATATTGGCGGCGTAAATCTCTGCAAAACGGTGCCGGACTTGTGTAAAGGCTGATAACACCGCCGGGTCGAAATGCCCGGGCTCGGTGCGGCCGTCACCTGTCGTGATGACCGACGATGCTTGCTCATGATCCATGGCCGGCTTGTACGGTCGGCGCGATCGCAGGGCATCGTACTGGTCGCACAGCATCACGATGCGGGCCGGAAGGGGAACGGCGTCGCCGACCAGACCGTTCGGATAGCCGCTGCCGTCCCAGCGCTCATGATGGCTGAGCGCAATCTCGGCACCCATGATCACGTAGGGCGAGCTTCCCTTGTGCAGAATTTTCGAGCCCAGCGTGCAATGCGTCTTCATCATGGCCCATTCGGCGGCATCGAAAGCGCCGGGCTTCAGCAAGACCGCATCCGGGATGCCGATCTTGCCGACATCATGCATCGCCGAAGCATAAAAAATCTGGTCGCAAAAATGCTTGTCCATGCCGAGGTGCTCGGACATTTCCAGGCAGAAGAAGCTGATTCGCTGCACGTGCGACCCGGTATCCTCATCCTTGTATTCGGCGGCCTTGACCATCGTGTAAATCGTGTCGCGGTATGCCTCAGTCAGCTGTCGGGTACGCTCGGCAACCTCATCGGACAAATGGCGGTTGTGGTGAGCCAGCTGATCCTGATAAGACTTCATGCGCAGCAGGTTGCGCACGCGTGTATACAGCTCGGCCTGGTCGACCGGCTTGTTGATGAATTCTTCGACGCCCGCTGACAGCGCATGCATGCGCGATGCATGGTCAGACAAGGCCGTCAACATGATCAGCGGGATGTTGCGGGTGCTTGGATCCTGCTTGAGGGCCAGCGCGACCTGCTGCCCGTTCATGCCGGGCATCATGTAGTCAAGCAAGATGAGATCGGGAAGTCGCTTGCTGATCAGGTTCAGCGCTTCCTCGCCGGATTGCGCGATCATGTAGTCGAATTGCTCGGTGCCCAGCTGGGCCTGCAGCAGCCGCGAGTTGCGAGGCTGGTCGTCCACCAGCATCAGCGTCGGCTTGTTGCCCTTTGGGCCGATGCCGTGGGATGGCTGCTCGATGTCGGTGCTGAGTGTGCTCATGGCGTGCAATCCTGATTCTAGTAACGTGTGCCGGTGGATGGTCTGCGATGATGGTGTCGATGCTGGCGCGGTCGAAATTCAATCCAGGCTGTCGCGCCAGATCAATGCGGGATGGGCCGCAGCAAGTGGTCTGGCAACGCGATCGGTAGCACGCCGGCCGGATCGGGATCGCGCAGGGGAAGCCAGACTGTGAAGCGCGAGCCTTTGCCAGGCTCGCTGTCGACCAGCATGGCCCCGCTCTGCAATTCGACCAGACGGCGGACCATCATCAGTCCGAGGCCGGTGCCTTCATACGAACGGCTGCGCGAGGAATCCACTTGCGTGAAAGGCTGGAACAGGCGGTACAGGTCGCTTCGCGAAATGCCCACACCGTTGTCGCTGACCGAGATTTCGAGAAATTCCAGGAACAATGACGATGGCAACGCAAACAGCCGTTGCGATTCTCCTGCTTTCAGCGCCTCGAGCTGGCTGCGTGGTACCAGTCGCATGGCCAGTTTTACCTGACCGCAGTCAGGCGAGAATTTCACCGCATTCGACAACAGGTTGAAAATGATCTGCCTTGTTTTGCGCGGGTCCAGCCATAAGCCCTTGATTTCGGGGGAAATGGTTTGCAGCAGTTGAATGCCGCGCGCCATCGCCTGTTCACGCATGATCGCCATGCCGCTGGCCGCCAGGTCATTGCCATCGACCATGCCGGGCTCAAGCCGCATATTGCCGGACTCGATGGTCGACAGGTCAAGGATGTCGTTGATCAGTTCCAGCAAGTGCCGGCCGCTGTTGAGGATGTCGTCCGCATATTCCCTGACCGTCGCGTCGACCTCGCCGGCCAACCCGTCTCGAATGACACTCGAAAACCCGATGATGGCGTTCAAGGGGGTGCGCAATTCATGGGACATGGTGGCCATGAATTCCGTTTTCATGCGGGAGGCTTGTTCAATCTGGCGGTTTTTTTCTTCCAGCAGGTGTTCCGCTTCCTTGGTGGCGCTGATGTCGCGTGCAATGGTCGACAGCGTGGTACTGCCATCTGACTGTCGGTGTGCAATCAGCACTTGCGATACCGGCACTTCCCGTCCATCGGCAGTCTTCCAGGTGGTTTCTCCGGACCAGGTGCCATGGTTGACGGCATGCGGTATGCCAACCTGCGTCACCAGATCAAGGGATGCTGCACTGTAAACCTGATCGCGCCTGAGATCGCCTGCCGGCAGATTGCCGATGCCGAGCAAATCTCGCATCGCGCGGTTGACATAAGCGACTTTCCCGGCTGGCGTGCTCATGGCAATCAGGTCGGGCGTGCAGTCGATGACATCAACCAGGCGGCGCGCTTCTTCCGTGACTTTTCGCTTTTCATCGAATGCTGCACGCATGCGCCGGTAGAGGAGGGGAACCAACAGCAGCACCAATAGCAACAATGCGAAAAATCCGATCGCGGTCAGCTGCGCGCGGTCGGCCTCGAGCTGCTGCCGTTGCCTTAGCAAACGATGCTCTTCCTCGAACATGTCGTTGGCAACAGAATCGATTTGTCGATCAAGTTCGGTGCCGGCGGAAACGTCCACCGGGGTACGACGCGCCGGCCTCGCTTCGGCCAGATGGACATTGCGATCGAGCCAGTCGATGCGTGCGGAGATGATGGCTTTCATCTGGCGCGCGCGGGCCACTTGCGGAGCATTGTCCGAGACCAGGCGTCGCAACTCGTCTTCTTCCTTCCGCAGCGACAGCAGCGCATTGCGATAGCCCGACAAGTAAGTGCGATCGCCAGTGATCAGGAAGCCGCGCTGTTCAGATTCCGCCAGATAGATGAATTGCTGGACGCGACCAATGCTGGTGATGACTTCATGCGAGTGGATCACGAAGCGCGTCGCATCGATGCCTTTCAGTGAAAAATGCCAGGTCAGGCCTGCCAGTATCAGCAAGGCTGCTGCGCCCGCCGTGAAACTGGCGAATAGACGTCTTTCGAAAGCTGACTGTGGCAGTAGAAATTTCATCAAAGTAAGAAATCGCGATCATCGACGATCAACTTGCAGCTCCCTCCCATCAGCCCATGATTTTCCGGTGATGCATGAAGGATTCAGCGAGGCAATGGCAGCTTATTACGATCACCGAACTCACACTTGTGATGCATCAATGAAGTAGTGACCACCGGTAACTTCGATGGGCTTCAAGCCTGCCCCTCGAACCGCTTTGGCAAACGCAAAGCTGATCGGCGGTGCCGCTGTCTATGATGGTGTCCGGTTTAGGGGAGCCGATCGACATCCCCCGCGCTGACCCACAAGAAAATATTGCTTTGCAGTAAGGCAAACGTATCAGTGCCCTCAAATTATTCATTTTGTTTTTTCTTGGAAATAGAATAAGTTGTCAGGCTTCCACGCTGCTCGGTGATTGACCCAGCGGCCGTGAGTTAACAAAAAAATAAAACCCCCAACGGAGATACCTCAGCATGGCTGCCCCCACCCTGGCCGACCCGGCCGTCCGCAGGTCCTGAACCGGAGCCTTCATGTCGGACATCATTCTTGAAACCAGGGACCTGACGCGCGAGTTCAAAGGCTTTGTCGCCGTCAATCGAGTGAATCTGCAGGTACAGCGCGGGCATATCCACGCGCTGATCGGCCCGAATGGTGCCGGCAAGACCACCTGCTTCAATTTGCTGACCAAATTCCTCGCGCCGAGTTCCGGGCAGATATTGTTCAACGGCCGCGACATCACGATGGAAAGGCCGGCGCAGGTTGCACGGCTGGGCATCATCCGTTCGTTCCAGATCTCGGCGGTGTTCCCGCATCTGTCGGTGTTGGAGAACGTGCGCATCGGGCTGCAGCGCAAGCTCGGCACTTCCTTCCATTTCTGGAGGAGCGAAGCGACGCTGGATGTGCTCAACGAGCGCGCACTGGCCCTGCTCGACGAAGTCGGCCTGTCCGGTTTTGCCGACAGCCTCACCGTCGACCTGCCGTATGGCCGCAAGCGTGCGCTCGAGATCGCGACCACGCTGGCGATGGACCCGGAACTGATGCTGCTCGACGAGCCGACGCAGGGCATGGGGCATGAAGACGTGCAGCGCGTGACGGACCTGATCAAGAAAGTGTCAGCCGGCCGCACCATCCTGATGGTCGAGCACAACATGAGCGTGGTGTCGGGCATCTGCGACCGCATTTCGGTATTGCAGCGTGGCGCCATCCTGGCCGAAGGCGATTACGCGACCGTGTCAAAGAACCCGCAAGTGCTGGAAGCCTATATGGGCAGCAGCGCCACACTCGAAGGGGCGCACTGATGAGCAAAGCACTCGAGATCAAGGGCCTGCAGGCCTGGTATGGCGAATCGCACATCCTGCATGACGTGAACCTGTCGGTCGAACAGGGCGAGGTCGTCACGCTGCTGGGCCGCAATGGCGCCGGGCGCACGACCACGCTGCGCGCGATCATGGGGCTGACCGGGCGCCGCACCGGCTCGGTGAAGGTCAACGGTGTCGAAGCGATCCATCTGCCTACACATCGGATCGCCCACCTCGGCGTCGGCTATTGCCCGGAAGAGCGCGCGATCTTTTCATCGCTGTCGGCCGAAGAAAACCTGCTGTTGCCGCCGTTGCTGAAAGCGGGTGGCATGCCGGTCGCCGAGATCTACCAGATGTTTCCCAACCTCGAAGAGCGACGCCACAGTCAGGGCACGCGCCTGTCCGGTGGCGAACAGCAGATGCTGGCCGTCGCGCGCATCCTGCGCACCGGCGCCAAGCTGCTGCTGCTCGACGAGATATCCGAAGGACTGGCGCCCGTGATCGTGCAGGCGCTGGCGCGCATGATCCTCGCAC
>JACCDY010085105.1_pt1 | contig 19184 bp, 11 predicted proteins | sample 7446391 | NCBI WGS metagenome assembly JACCDY01 (sample SAMN15323451, study PRJNA562643) | freshwater metagenome | isolation source: river surface water | place: USA:Blue River Watershed | collected 2017-08-18
CGGGCCAGCACCAATCACCTTACGGGTAAGGTCAAGGAGACCCAGGGCCTCAACCAATTCGACGATGTAAAAGACAAGCGCGTGGTGACCTGGAAGGAGCTCCCCTCCCGTAAACCGATTTACATCGAGGACCTCCCGCCCTGCGCCTTGGAGCAGTGACCGTTGCCGTCCTGAGGTAGGGATCAGCATCCCGCCGACTCTGCCTCTAGGGCAGGGACCATCCTCCCCGCTGGTCCGCCTAATCAAACCCCCAACCGCCAACCCCAAACCGCCCGCGAATGCCATTCGCGCCAGGTAGGGATGGGCGTCCCGCCCGTCCGCCCCGGCATGGGGTCTGGCTTCATCTCGCACCCCGATGATGTGCCTGACCCCATGCCGGGGTTCTAGGCTTTAGGTGTTACCCCCACTCCCAAGCGCCCCGCAACCGCGTCCTTAATCCCCCGGAAACTAATATAAAGTCTCCCCTGGGTTACTTCACCTCGGGCGGGCAGAAATGCACCTCGATGTTCTTGTGGGCAAGGAGCAGCGGGCGCATGACTTTGTCGTCTTTCCGGCAAACCGCGACGGAACGGACGCTTTTGGCGCCCTTGGCGAGTATCAGGTCTCTGGAAAAGAGAGTCTGCCCCATCAGGTACATCCCAAGTCGCTTGTTCTTGGACTGGATCACGACGACATCTTTTTCGGCGATGTCGCGGCGCACGTCGTTGGAAATCTCGAACGGCCCGTCCAAGATCACGAGTCCGTCCATATATCGGGGGGCGTTGGAGCCGTCCGCCGCCTCCTCTACGGCGACATACTCCTCGATGAGGGTGCCTCTTTTCAGCACTTCCCGCCAAAACCAGCGCGTCATCGGAGTCTCGTTTTTGCTCATGAAGAAGGATCGAGTTTCGCCGCTAAAAGTTGTTCTCTAGTGCCGAGCGCAATCACCAAGGAATTAGCCCGGGTTAGGGCAACGTACATGAAATGTTTATCGAACGGATCTTTGAAGTCGGGGAGGTCCAGCATGATAATGGCGGGAAACTCCCTGCCCTTAACATCAATGAGACGGGACCACCTGACGTGGCCAGCGGGATGGTGCCGCCCCGTGCTCTGGTCGAAGACATCGCTCTCGTAGGACAGGTTCTTGCCTCCGGCCCTTAGGCCTTTCTCCAGGATACCCGCGGATTTTCCTGTTATTGAAATCACCATGATGTCCTTCTCTCGGACTCCTTGACGCTCCAATTGCATGATAGCTCGCCCGAGGGCTTCGAGGGGATCCTCGGTGACCCATGAGGTGACTTGAGGGTCGATGTTGCCATCGAACACGTGCTCAGTGGTGATTCCCAGCAACTTCTCGGCTTTTCCGGCTATCTGGGCTGGGTTGCGATAATTGATGGGGTCGAGCCTGTATCGGAAACAGTCTTTGAGCACATCATGGTCAAGGAGATCGACGTAAAGTTTACGCCGATTGCCCGAAGCAAGCTTCGCGGCGATGGCTTGTTGGGTGTCCTCGAACCAGAGCAGCCTGCACTTCGCCAGCCCGCGCTTGGTGCAGGCGTTGAGGAAGGTTAGCAAGGCGACGTTGTTTACGATGTCTTGCCCTTCATCCACGACGACGAAGTCGAGAAGCCGCTTAGAATCGATTTCCTTGAGCGAACTTGGGTCCACCGCATAACCGGGGATCTTTATGGCCAAAGCGCTCCCCGGCTCTTGTTTGGACAAGTCTATCCCCCTGGCGTTCCGCGTGTAAAAAGGGTACATCGTTTCCTCGTTCAGTACCTCTAACCTGTCGGAAATCCCGTCTTCCCAGACTTTTAACTGTATGTCCTTCGCGAGGTAAATCGATTGGCATGCGAAGGCGCCCCGCCAGTGCGGATTCTCCCTTAGCAAGCGCTTGCAGGCCTCGTAGGCAACGAGGGTTTTGCCGCTGCCCGCCGGGCCGGATATGACGATCCTTGGGTTATCGAAGATCCTGTCCAGGATTCTTGACTGCGAACGATTGAGTTCGACGAGTTCGGACTTGTCGGCCTCCACGCCTTGTCCGGCGGTGAGGGGTTGAACGATGTCCGGCAGGATTGATTCACAGAGCGCCGTATAGGCCGCCTCGCTGAGCGTTGGGGTCGGCTTCCCCAGCCGGGTGGCCTCATCCCGGAAGTGTTGCTCGGCGGTCTCCAGCGCCCTCAATAAGTCATTCATCCCCCGTTTGTCTATGATGCTGGATTGGTGCCACTCCATGGAGTGAGTCTCAAGCAATGTGTCGGGCCAGACACAACAATGTCCCCCGGGCAGCATCGGAAGTTTGGCTTTCTTGAGGTGCCGCCTCAGGGCATTGTAATTGTCCGTCGCCTGCGTGATCGGACTCTCGTCCATCTCTTTCCCGTTGGCCAGCCAGGTTCCGTTCCGACGGGTTAACTTACCTCCCTTCACCTCCAACGTAAACAGCGCCGACCTCGAGATGGCCACGAAGTCTATCTCGCCGCTTTTCTTGACCGAGTGCCGGGCGATGTCGACGGAGTGAAAGAAGCGCCAATGGCTGGAGCGCAGGTCATTCAATTGTTGATAGACGCGGGCCTCCGCGTTGATTTTACCTCGATATTTTTCCGGATAAATTTGCGACATGGGTCAGCATTCCACCAAGGTTCCCGTGCGCACGTGCACCAGGACGCACCGGACCTTCTCCGGCGCGAGCCCGCACAGCTTGGCCACCGCGATCCGGTAAAGGTCCATCTGATCTTGATAGAGGTCCTTCAGCTTGGCGGGGGCTCCCTGGTTGGTCTTGTAGTCGATGACGACGGCGCTTTCCCCTGGTACGACATGGACGCGGTCGAAGACGGCGTTCACCGCCTTGCCTTCATGCAGCAGGGTGGCGTTGCGTTCATTCCAAAGGATCGTACCGTTCGGTCGGCCGAGGAGTAGTTCCCGGACTGCTCCTTTCGAGACGCAGTCGCGGATCAGACGGCAGGCTTCTTCATGGATGGCGACTAGTTCCGGCGTCGGCTTGGCTTGCACCAGCTTGGACTCGAAATCCGCGTGGTACCATTCAAGCAGCTTGAAAAGGTCATGGGTCGCCGTTCCCAGCGCCTTGCCGTGGACGTTATCCTTCCTGGGCGACCATCCGCCTTCCACCGGCTCGCCGCTCTTGGACGGGCGGATTTTCCCGGTCCGCCTGACCGGCACCAGCTGGCTGATGTCACGCCCGGTCTTGGGTTCTGCCGTCGCACCCGTCTTGGCCGCGTGACCGATCCAGGATTCATCCCCATGCCTGACCATGATTTCGGCTTCCTCGACTCCCTTGAGTTTCAAGGACGGGTTCGCCGGTTTATGGGGCGAGTCCGCACAGACGGATTCGACCAACATGGCGAAATCGAACTTCCCATGGTTATTGGGCGTTCGGAGGCTGGCTCCGCCGCCTTTCTCGATGGCATCCGTCACGAGGACCAGGCGTCGGATCGCGCGGGTCATGCCGACGTACAAGCGGCAGAGGTTCTCGTACGCGGCATCGGTTCGCTCGTCGATGAGGGCCTGCCCGAGCGTCTCCGGGTCGGCTTCGCAGACGGTGGTCTTGGGTCGTGAGAGTATCCAGCTGGGCGTGAAATCCTCCGCCGTCTTCATGATGGGATTCTTGACCCGCACACCCGCGATTTTCTGGTACTTGTCGTTCAGGCAAGGCAGGTAGACCGCGGTATATTGCAGGCCCTTCGAGCGGTGCACGGTCAGGACCTGCACGGACCTGGGTTCCGCGGTGTCACGTAGGGCGGACCCCTCGAGGTGCGTCGCGAAGGATCCGATGTCACGGGTCGCATCCTCGTCGAACTTCACCGCCAAGCCGAGGAGTTGGTCGACCCGTTTGAGCAGGAAGCGCTCCCCGTTGGTCGCGCCGGCCGGCAGGTGGCCCTTGATGATATCCTGCAAGACGGCTTCGCCGCCGTTGGTATAGAAGAGGCGGGCGATCCGGAGTCGAGCTTCCGGCCAGCCACCATGCGTGTCCACGTAGGCTTTGGCGGCCGGGGCCATCTCGGCCATGCCCTTGCTAAGCCGGTCGCTCGGGTGCGCCGCGGACTTGATGAGAGAGACGATGCCCGCGGTGAAGGGGTTATCCATCGCCACCTCGGTGTCGGCCTCATCGGCGGCCTCGATGCCCATCCGCCTCAGTTCTTCCGTGATCTCGGCGGCCTGCCGGTTCTTGGAGACGAGGATCGCGCAAGTCAGGCCTGGCTTGAGCAAGCCGTTGTCGTCGAGCATGCCGGATTCCCGGATGTGCGCGCCGATCCACTTGGCTTGGGCGCCGGCCCGGGTCGCTGGGGCGCCTTCTCCGTCGCCGCCGTCCTCCTCCGTCGAGTCGCTTTCCTGGTCGGCTTCGCTTCCAGCTTCTTCCTCTGCTTTGGGAGCCACCAGCCGGACCCAGAGGGCCTCGCCGATTTCTGGGTGGTCCTCGTTTCGGGAGGAATGGTTCTTCCAGACTCCAGCCCACTTGGTGGCCGCATCTGGGGAGAAGTAGACGCCGTGGGAGGTCAGGTCGCCCAAGAGTCCGTTGACGAGTTCGACGATGGGCTGGGCGCAACGTCGGGTGAAGTTCATGTCATCTTCGGGCTTCTTCGGGATTTTGGCGTCGATCTGCCGAAGGAGTTCCGGGTTGCCCGCACGCCAGCCGTAGAGGCTTTGCTTCAGGTCGCCGACGAAGAAGGCGGTCTTTCCCTGTTCCTTCTGGCCGTGGACTCCGAGGATGTTTTCCAGGTTTTCCTTAAGTACTAGGAACTGGCGGGTGCTGGTGTCCTGGAATTCATCGAACAGCCAGTGTTTGACGCTGCAGTCGAGACGGTAGTCGATATTGAACTTGCCGTCAGCCTTGAGCAGCAGGGTCACGTTATCGCTGAAGGTCAGGCTGCCGCGTCGGCGGACCTCACGGTCGTAGATCGACTCATACCGGGCGATGAGTTTATGGATAGCCTTGGTTTGTCCTTGCTTGGTACGAATCTCCAGGCCGAAGGCGTGCCGAGCAAGGGTGCGTAAGTCGTCGCAGGCCGCGCTGGTGAATTTGATGGTTTTTGCGTTGTCCCCGTTCGGGTACCTTGCCTCGCCAGCTTCGTTGTCATTTCCGAAAACGATGTCGCGCAAATAGGTCATGAACAGATTCCACTGGTTTTTTGTGAGGGCCGATGTGTCGGACATCTCTGCGATTTTGCTGGCGACGGAACGCAGGCTGTTCCTGAAGGTCCCGTGGAATTTCTCGCTGTTCACCCAATCAATAAGGCGATTGGAGGCGCGCATGACATTGTCGGGGCTCTGGGGCGTGAAAATAAGAGGTAGTTTAGCCCAGACAGTGGAGGACTCGCCCCATACGCTCGCGTCCTTCGCCAACGTGGCCAGGTCGTGCAGGCTTTCGACGGTCTCGGCCAAGCCTTTCAAGGGGGTGGCGACGTCCTTGCCTTGGTTCAAGTCCAGGAGCAGGGCTCGCACCTCCTCCACATCCTCCGGCGGGGTTTCCGCCATCATCCGGCTAATGACGGCGGCGCGGATGTCGCCGGCTTCAAGTTCGCCGATGTTCCGCAGGCGCCCGCCGTCTAGGCCCACTTCGGTGGGGTTGTTCGAGACCAGTCGGGCGAAGAAGCTATCCAGCGTCCCGAGCGTGAGCCGGTGCATGCTGAGCAGGGTATCCCTCAGGAGCCTACGGAAGAACTTAAGGTCGCAGTCCGCCGGCAGTTTGAGGCGGTTCCGGATCTTGGTCGCCTCGGCCTCGGTCTTGGCTGCTTTGGCCAGTTTATCCAAGGTCTTGGCCACGAATTCACCGGCCGCGGCACGGGTAAAGGTCAGGGCGACGATTTGGTCCGGCTTGATGCAGCCTTCCTGGATCTGCTGGTAGGCGAGGATCTTGATGATGCGGTCCGACAGGGCGAACGTCTTGCCCGATCCGGCCGAGGCTAGGATGACCTGGTCCCCGACGGGGAAAAGGCCTGGAGTGGCGTTATCGCTCACGAGCGGGTCCCTCCGAGTTGACCGACATTGAGGTAGTTCTGCATAGGTCTTCCGTTGAGCGCTTTGAGGACAGGGTAGTCGCTGCCTTCCGGGGAAGGCGCGAAGTTGTCGGGCCCGCCGGCCTTGATCTTGCCGATGACGGCCTTGATGGTCTCTTCGGCCTTTTCCCGGTGGTCCGTCTCGTAGTGCTGCCAGATCTCCACCCGGGCGTCCTTGGCGCGGGCGGGCAGGCAGAGGTAGCCTAGGTGTAACTTCTGGTCCTGGGCGATTTCCGGCCAGTCCTTGGGCAGGTTGCGCAGGGCGAAGTGGTAGACGGGTAGTTGCAGGTCCTTCCAGCGGATGCAGTGTTCGCCGTCCTTCGTATCGTCCTGCTTGCGCTTGGGGACGGTGCTGACGAACAGGTCTCCCAAGGCGGCCTTGCCGAAGTGCGTTTTCGTCGGGTTCTTGTGATAGCTGAAGGTCTTGTAGTCGAAGACCCGCCATTCCCCGGTACCAGGGTTGTGGTCAAGCCGGTCGAACTGACCCTTAACCTTCATGCCGAGCTTACGGTCGGCGGGCAGCTTTTCGTCGGTCAGTTCGAACTCGCCCTCGACTTTCTTGATGACCCAGCCTTCTCCGGCCATCTTGGCCTGCGTGGTCGCGAAGGCGGAGAGTCGGGCCCGGGCGGATTCCTGCTGAAGTCGGATGGCGGTGGGCGGGTTGGCCCCGAAGTGCCCCCGCACGAACTGGTCGAGGCAGAGCGACAGTTGCCTCCGGATCTCATCCTCGTCGGCCAGCGACTTGCCTAGGTGCTCGTTGCCGAACATCTCCAAGGCGCCGTGGGCCAGGTTTCCGAAGCCCGCGGCGTCCAATTCGAGGCTCCCCAGCGATTGTTCGTCCATGCCGAGGGCCTGCTTGAGCCAGAACTCGGCCGGGTCCGCGAGGTAGACCTTGAAGGCGGTGGCGGAGATGGACTTGAGGACGCGGGCCGCGCCCCTGGCGTCGGCCAGGGGGACGAATTTATGGGCGTCGGGTATCTCCCAGTAGGGCTGGGCTTCGTTGTTGGGGGCGTCGGCAAAGAGGTGCGAGACGCGCTGGATCAGGGCCTCATCGTCGGCTTGGAATAGCAAGCGGGAGGGTCGCAAGGGGTTCCCGTCGGCATCCTGCTGCGGCACGATCACATCCAGCCAGCCATGGCCGGCGCGGCGGCGCCGCAGTTGCTCGAGGGTGAAGGCCGCGCCCGCGAAGATCTGCTCGTTGGTCGGCAGGCCCGCCAGGTCACGCAGCTTGGCCGGCAGGAAAGGGTGCGCATGCTTGGCGCGTGGGATCAGGTGGTCGTTGAGGCCGAACAGAACCAGGTGGGGTACGGGCTCCCAGGGGGCTTCGACCCAGCCGGGCAGGTTGACCGCCTCCTTGGCGTCGCTCCGGCGGTGCCTTTGGGTGGAGGCCGCATCCAGGGTGAGGGCGATCAGCTGTTGGTGCGAGAGCGCGAGCTCGCTCTCCGCGGCCGCGGCCTCGATCTCCAGCGCGACGGTGTGGAGGGTTTCCGCGACTTCGAGGGTGAAGGCGTCATCGGGGTCCTCCTCCCGGAGGCGCAGCGGCTTGGTGAGGTCATGGATGAAGTCCTCCATCGCTTCCCGCCAAGGCTTGGCCAAGTGGATTTCCCGGAGTTTCCCGAGCGCCTCGAAGCGCTCAGGCAGTTGCTGGAGCTGCTCCCACCCGATGTGCTCGCGCTTATCAGATGGCTCCGGGAGGTTCTTGATCTGTTCGGCTACCTCCGAGATCGGGCCACGCAGCATCGCCGCATCCGCGGTATCCAGTTGCGAGTTGAGGTCGTCGAAAGCCTTTACCGTCGCCCCGCCCGTGGTCAGGCGTACGAGCTCAGGGATATGGAGGACCTTGCGTACCGTCCCGAAGTCGGGCTCCTCTTTCGCGAGGCAGTGGCTCCAGGTGCGGAGGGCGTGGTGGAGCGCATGCGCCCCATGGGCGGTTCCTAGGGGGTTGACCGCATCCGCGCCGAGGGAATGGATGAGCGCCGCGATCTTGGGGGCGTCGACCTCGCGGTCGCACGCGCAAACGGCGTGGACCCCGTCGACCGGTGTGGCATCACCCAGCAAATTGCGGAGCTTCTTTAAAGCCTCGGGGGCGTCGCCGACGACGTGCACGCTCTCGGCGTAGTCAGGCCAGTCGGAGCGGCGGTCCTTCCAGGCCGCTGGAATCGGCCGCCCCCAGGCATCGAAGTTGCCGGCTTCGACCTGGTCGGCGCCGACGATGACCCGGACGTCGAAGTGATCCTTAAGCCTTTCCATCGCGGTGATGAAGAGGGGCTGTGGGTCGGTCAATCCGGCCAGCCAGATATGGCTGACGCCTGCCGGCACTTCGTCCCCTAGGGCGAGCTCGGCCCGCAGGTCGTTATGGTCGCGAAGGCCCCTGGCTTCAAGAAGGTCGCGGTAGCCTTGCTCCAGGCGGGCGAGGTCCTCCCAGCGGGCCTTCTCCGGGTTGTCCGGGAGGTTCGCGACGCCTGCGAAATCCAGTCCCTGCGCCGACCCGCCGAGCTCATCCCGCAACTCGAAGAGGGTCTGGGCGAGTCGCTGGGCTTCCTGATGGTCAAGTCCGACGTCCTGGGCGAGGGGGAACAGGTTCTGGTAGTCGTTTCGGTCGATGTTCCGGAGCACCTCGATCCAAGCCATCAAGGCGTCGGCTTCCGTCGCCACCTGCGCATTGGCATCGCCCCAATTCAGGAATTCCGTAGGCGTCTGAAAGGCCGGGAGCAGAACCCCGTTCGGCGACTGCTTGGCCAGCTCTTCTTGGATCAAGCGGCTGGCGAAGCTCGAGGGCACGATGACGCGGTGGCTGCCCAGGTCGACCGGGGTGCCCTTGACGGACTTGAGCAGTGCGGTCGCTACCCCTTGGGCGAGTTGGGTTGACCATCCGATGAAATGGGGAGCCTGGAGCGACATAGGGAAAGCAGTGCCGGAGTTCTACCCGACCGTGTGCCCACTGCAACCCCAGCCTCAAGTTTGGGCGGAATCTTATCCACACTGCCCCCACTGGCTAGACCACGTTGGCAGACGATGATCTTCCGACCGGGTAATTATCTTAGGCTTGTTCAAGGAGGGCTAATTCCTAGGAAAGCGCCATGCCCCGCGTCGCCAATCCCCTGACCAAGGTCCGTAATCGTCTTGAGGCCTGCTGCTTTGGCCAAGCTAATTTCAAGAACCTCCCTAAGGACAAAGATAAGCCGTCGGATCCCGATGAGCACCTGAATTTCTATCGGTCGCACGTTCCGATTCAGCGTGAGATTGTTCCACGCGTGGACGAGGCCTTGGACTTGGCTTGCGAACGGCTTGGCTTGGATCGCACCATGGTCCACGGCTTCATCATCAAGGACCCGGCTGTGGCGGCCTGGTGTGTGAGTAATATCCGTGGCAACGCGGTCGTTCAGATTTCGTCGGGAATGGTCGAGCGTTTCACAACGCTGGAGATGGCTTTCGTCTTTGGTCATGAGCTCGGCCATTTCCTGCTTCCCACCCGATGGCTCTGTAACCGTTTGCCGAATGGTACGCCAGCAAGCATGGAGGACGCGGCGGTTTATCGTCAGATCGAAATCAGCATGGATCGTTTTGGGCTAGTCGCATGTCAGGATGTCAAGGTGGCCGCCTCCGCCTGCCTTAAACTCGAATCAGGATTGGGTGCCGAAAATGTAACGGATGACGTCGCCAGCTTCTGCCAGTTGGCCAGGCAGGGCTTCGTCGAGGATTTCACCGAATACGTGGCCGAGGCCGGAATGGCTCACCCTTCGATGTTCACGAGAATTCAGGCGCTCCAGAATTTTGCCGAATCCGAGGAGTATCTCGGTCTAATTGGCCAAAAGGGTGGACGTCCGCATGCCGAGGTCGATGCGGCAGTAGCCGGCCAGCTTCAGGAGACCATTGAGCGCTTCGTCTTGAGGTTGATGGGTCAGTTGCTGATGGAAACCCACCATCATTTCGCCGCCATGCAGGCCTTGGTCGATGGCCAATGCGAGGTTCAACGCTTCGTCGTCGGGGAGATGATTTCCGCCGACGTCGATTTGGTTAAATCCGCCCTAAGCGATATCAGTCAGGTTCCCGAGGCGTCTCGGGAAAACTATATAAAGCAACGTCTAGCGTTTTTCATACGGCAAGCCGTCGTGCGTTGTCCGAATCAGATGGAGATCTACCTGACTAAGTTATTGCCCAATCTCGAGGGCACTAAGCTGAAGGCTCATGTCGAAGGCTTCTCAGAGGATTTCCGAAGCGCTTTGGTCAAGCATCGGTCGGGCGAGGCTGTAATATCTAATGCTTAGCGAGGAATGTGCCTAGTGGGGCGCTTGATCTAAGCTTGATTAGAGATCAAGCCTGTGGCCGCATGGATTCGTGAATATGTCCCGACGGCTGGGGGCATTTCACAGAGGCAGCTTTCGATAAATAGCTGAAGAGCTTTCTTGGAAGTGTCGATATCGTTGGAGTCGCCGGGCTTAACCTCTAGCGCCCCCACACCTGGCAGTAGTTCCTCGAACTTCCGGTAGTATTGGTCGAATCCGTCTTTTCCTATTTCACCAGGATAGAGTATCACCGATGCCGCCGTGCCGTAGATGGCGTCATTGTAGGTGTGCATCTTGTGAACGTCGCCGGGTTGTGCCACGCCATCTTCGGTCTTTCCGTCCTTGGCGGAGAGTTTGTTGATCCCAGCCGACTTAATGCGAAACTTGGCGTCGAAGTGTATGAATGTCGTCTCGCCGCCGGCTGCCTTGGCTTCGAGGGTGAAGTCGGGCTGCAGTTCCATTGAGTAGCTTTGTTCTCGCGGCCTGCGCAGGCTGGATCTGCCGGTTCCTCCGGGTGCACTTGGCCTGAAGGTACGATTATAAAAGAGTCTTAGTTCATAGGCCTTCCCATTCAGATTTACGTTCGTGGAGAGTTTGCATCCGTCGCCTTTGCTGATGTCCACGGTAGGCGTGGTCTTGTCGCGTCGAATCTCATCTTTGTAGGAAGCCAGGCCTTGTCCTCCGCCCATGCGTTCGAGGGTTTCGGCCAAGAAGAAGAACACCCAGATTTCGTAAAGCTTCGGGACGTTCCTATTTTCGGCAGTGACCGATAGGAGTCCTCCCTCCATTACATCAGGCATCTTGAGGCCGCAGCTTGCGTAGAGGAAGGCCCGAAAGAGTTGCCGATAGCCGTCGCGCTTCTGTAGGACCTGATTATCGTAAGGGATGTTGTTGAGACGGCCGACCCGCCTGAAGAACGTGGAGCCTAGGAGCATCCTAATCGATTCTGTCATGCGCATACTCTCAGTCTTTAGGACTCCTGCATTATCACCGGTAAGCTCGTTGGTCGCCTCGCAGATATCGAGGAAGAACTCTAGTGCATACTTGGCGAACCGGTTTGGTACGGTGTCGAAACTGTCATGCCTCCTGGCCTCAAGGAGTTCGTCGGGGGTCCTGGCTCCGTCGCTGCTGATCGCCCAGCGGATGCGGTTCGAGGGGTGGGCTAGTGCGTATGATGGATTCGCGTATGACGCTGGCTTCCAGGATAGTTCAGTTTGTAGTGTCGAATGCGGCCTGCTGATGATCTGATTGACTATGCCCTGGAGAATTCTTGGCGGGACAATGGCCCGGAGCAGCAGGTAGTTGTCTAACTTGTGAGGGCTACGCTTGGCCTTGTCTCTTGTCAGGATAGCCGCCGTAGGAGAGCGAAAATCGTAAAGTAGCGAAACCTCCTTGAGCGTGAGGTAGTTGAGTAGCGAAATATACTGGGTCTCGTAGTCGAGTTTTCGCGATACGAACTCGAAGCGTGCCTTGATTGTTTCACCTAAGCCGATCCATGCGACCCCGAGATAGTTCTTTGACTCAAAAGTGCCATTGGGTGTCTCGGGGTGGGCGTCCCAGCTCTCATGCCTGGACATGGACGAGCTGACGGACTTCGCGTCTATCTCTTCCGCGGTGGCTGCTCTGAGGTTATCTGCTTGGCGGATCAGGAGCTGCCATTTGTACTTCGTATTCTCGTATAGCCTGATCGGTTGTAGGACGCTGGCTTGCGTTGTCTCTGGTACCTTATGGCTTATGCTAGCGTGCTTAGATCTGAGATATTCCGCAGGTAGTTGACCTAGGTAGTACTCGTTCGTGTCGCCCTTGGTGTACCGCGTGATTCCCGGCGATGAAAGCAGGCCAACTATCTCAGCCTTGCGAAGCAGAGTCTCGGCGAGGTACAGGTAATGGTCTGGCTTTAGGCGTATCAGCGCGAAGCCGAATGCTTCCGTGCCCTCGCTCACTGGATGAAGCTGATGAACTGATCGCGCTCCAGGGCCTTCTGCATCTGGATGAGCTTAGCATGCGAGCGGGGTAGCTCCATGGCTCCGTCGGCCGCTGTGTTTGTGGCCTCCAGTAGGGCGCTTAGGACGGGGTCCATCATGCTTTGGGCTCCGTTTAGCTTTGGGAGTACCTTTTGGAGGATTGCGGTATCCATGCTGTCGAACAGGGACTCTTTTCGGACAAGGTTTGCGTCAGAAAGCTGCTTTCTTACGAGGGCGTACCTTGCGCACTCATGTGCCGTGCGGTGTGAGAACTCGAAACGTGTATCGGAAAGCTTGGCGTGGATTCGCTTGAGGATGCTTAGGGCTCCCTCGGGCGGTGCCTGTTTTTTTCCATGAGTGCTGGCGATGGAGACGAAGGACGTGATCTCGGTCGGGGTGAATAGGCGAAAGCCCTTGGACTTGCCGGAGAATCCGTTTTCGATCTGCTCCCAGGTGACCTTGAATTCGATGACGTGGGCTCGGTCGAGGACCTTGGGGCTGAATTGGTAGGTGGTTTCGTCGATGTTGACGGTGCCGATGATAAAAAGGTTACTGGGCCATTCGATTTCCTGCGGAATTTGATTCTTACCTTCGTCTTGGAGTGGCTCCTCGCGGTCATGTAGTCGCAGCGCCTTCTTTGATTCCATGGAGCTCAAGAAGTCTGCGAAGTAGCGCTCTACGTATGACAGATTCATTTCGTCCAGGATGAGGAAGAATGGCTTCGTCTTGTCTGCGTTGGCCCTTAGCATCAGCCTGACGGCTTCGGAACTGACATAGGTCGAGCCGGCACCGTTCGCGGATAGCATGTTTCTATAGCCGAGAAGGCTGCGCTTGTCCGTCCAGTCCGCCTGAACGGAGACGACGGCGATCTGATTCTTGCGGGCTTTGTCATCAATCCCGACCAAGGCTTCCGCAATACCGATGGCGGTGCGTGTCTTTCCTGTTCCTGTTCCTCCTGCGAGAATGGCGAAGGGCTTTGCTGCGAGCGCGGAAAGAAGAAGCTCGGCGTGGTCCTGTTCGCGGGGGCCTTCGATGGAAGTCGGCGTTTCTGTCTCTCCATTCGGAGAGGGTACTATTCTTAATTTGTCGGCTTCCATGGCTGCTTTAATGATAAGTTGAACAATATCGTTTTCCGAGGTCTCGGCCCTGGTGACTTCCTTGAATGAAGCGAAGGCGTCGTTATAATCCCCCACGTCTACGCGAATCTCAGCCTTCGGGCGTTTGATCGTCTTGATGCCCCGAGATATCTCCTTGTCCGAGACGGAGGTGGCGGGGCCAACGACGTACCCTTCGCCATCTCCATTGATGCAGGCCACCCCGTATATACCGCTTGATGTGGTCTGCTTGGGGGGCAGGAGGCTTATCCATGGTATGTTCGGAAAGCGACCGACACCCTTTCCGACTTTAGTCTGATAGCCTTGTTGGATGAGATCAGGGCAGGCCTCTTCTAGCCTTGTACCTATTTCATCCATCGAGTCGTGGATTTGCTGGCGTTCGGCTGTGATCTTTCCAGTTTTCCATTCACCGCTGGCCTTGTAGCGACGAATTCCTTCCCAGATTAGTTCGAGGAGCTCTGGTGTGGACAGAGCCTTTAGGTCGGTCGCCATATCGCAGCAGCTTGTAGCTGGGGCTACCCTGATCCAGGATAATCCTATAAGATTAATATGCCCATTTTTTGGCTAAGATGCCTGGATTGTCCGGGGTGAACAGGTGTCCACTTATGGCTTTTAAATCAGCTCAAGATGTGCTTGGGTGGGGCATGGCCAAGAAGCCCACCTACAAGTTCATCGATCTCTTCGCCGGTATCGGGGGGTTTCATGTCGCCTTCAACAACACGAAGCGCGCACAGTGCGTGTTTGCCAGCGAATGGGATCCTGCCGCCCGTAAGACCTACCGGCACAACTTCAATCACGGTGCCGACAAGGCTTTGTTCGCGAACGATGATAAGTATTTCCAGGGAGATATCACCAAGGTGGATCCGAAGTCCGGCATCCCTGATTTTGACATCCTTTGCGGCGGTTTTCCATGCCAGCCCTTTAGCCAGGTTGGGCAGAAGAAGGGGTTCTCCGACACTCGCGGTACGCTTTTTTTTAACGTAGAGGAAATCATCAGGGTCAAGCAGCCAGCCGCTTTCTTTTTGGAGAACGTCCGCGGACTGATCACACATGGCGGCCCTAGCGAAATCGTTCCTGGCATCGGGAAGACAATGGAGACCATCTTGAATCACCTCTTCGGTGACAAAGAGTCCGGAGGGCTTGGGTACCATAAACCCAAGGGTACCCCGGGGTATTTTTACGTTAAAGCTAGCGACTTCGGTGTTCCCCAGCATCGCCCTCGCGTCTTCATCATCGGTTTCAAGAGCAAGCAGCACGCAGATACTTTTGTCATCCCAACTCGACAGAAACTGGATGAAATGCGCCTAGGAGAGATCCTGGGTGGCGAAGTGTTCTTCGATGAAGCCTGCAAGAAGCGTAAGTCGATTGGATTTACGCTGCGCTGCGGTGGAAAGGGTTCTCACATAGATGATCGCAGGAACTGGGAGCACTATCGTGTATTAAAGCGTGGTTGCAGTGAGCCTGAGGTTGTTAAGGTCAATGAAAGACAGGGTCTTGATTTGAATGGTTTTCCTGAGTCATATGAGTTCCCCTCTGATGTGGCTAAGGCTGCGCGTATGAAGCAGCTGGGCAACTCGGTTGCCGTGACGGCTGTCGAAGCCTGGGGACAGGCGATCATTGCCGCCTTGGACACTTCGCCCATTAGGATTGGTTCTGTAAAAGTTAGTAAAACTGCCAATTCAAAGCGCAAGAATGAGGGGAAGTTGCCGCGTAAGAGCCAGCGAAAGAAATATCGCAAAAAAAAACGTTAAATAAAGGTGAGAAGGGCGAAATTCTCGTAAAGTTACGTCTTGGGGTGGCGCTTTACAGGCAAGAGGACGTCCCAGGCTTTGGCGTTATTGGGCAGGTTGGGCTTGGTGATCTTGAAGGCCGGAAGGGGGTTTACCGGTACGAGCAAAGAGAAGCTGCCTCTGGTTTCATCGAGGTTCAGGAACAGGCGCAGCTCACAGGTGTCGACGATGCTCTCGTTTACAAGCTGGGCAAAATGGGAGTGTGCAAGTCTTCAAGCTGGAGTAAGGCCGACGTGCGGATCAACGAAAGACTGGTTTCTTTGAAGATGGGAGGTGTCGGGAGATCTTCATTGATTAACCATCAAAATCGCTCCGGATTTATTTCGGTTTTTAAATCGGAATCGAATTCGTTTATGGCACTAGATGCCGAGGTCTTAAGGTACATCAATTATCGACAGCAGGGTTTGATAACCGAGGACGTTGGATCAGCTAAGAGAAAGGAATATGGCTTGTTTATGAGCGAAGCTTTTAAGGCTAGTTTTAAGCAGATTTTTGAGTATTTCGTATTTGAAGGAACCGCTCGTCAAGGCCCCTCGGCTTTTCCGGCGGAAAGTGTTTTGCTATTCGACGATGCTTTCAAACTTTCGACCTGGAAGTCATACGGAAGAAAGGATTTTTATGACTATTGTTGGCCGATGTTAGTGTTCTCGCTGAGAAGTCATGGGAAGGCGAATTACGCCTTAGAGGATGCGCCGTGGGTTTTGCTTACTGACGACGGCAAATTGAAGGGTAAGCTAAGCTTGAGAATTTAGTAATGAGTAAAAATGCCAATAAGGGGGAGCATAGCGAGACGCTGGTATTCTTGCGTATTCTCCATGAGGGGGCGGTGAGAGTCGCTGATAAGCTAGGCGAGCCCGGAAAATCTCGCCTTAAAGTTGCGGCAATTCAGCGCCCTAGTGATCCTGGTATGAAGTTTCACATTCGGGACGAGATGATCCATGTTGTGGATATTGCGGGTAAAGAGATTGCAGTAGTGCCCAGGCAAGCGGTTAAGGCTATTGCGGATAATTTGTACGAGCAAATCGTCCACTCAAAGGGGGCATCGTTTAATTGCTCGGCCAGCGATGACGCATTTGAGCTACTTAGGTTGGTCGGCACTAAGGCAGCTTCTACAGTTAAGTCCGATCTGTTTCTAGATGTGTATTCGCCAGTCTTTGAGGGGGAGAGGATGTCTCTTGGATTTAGCGTGAAGTCTGAGCTCGGCGGATTGCCGACTCTTTTGAATGCAGGTGCCACGCAGTTTCAGTACCGGGTGGAGGATTTCTCCGTGGAGGACGCAATGGCGGTGCAGGAATCTGCCCCTCGTCCCGCCGGGAAGGATTACCCCGGTCCGATGCGTTTATTGCCGGCCCTTAACCATTTCCGTGCTCGGGTTGTTTTTGAATCGGTCGTTAACCCTATCTTTGAGCAAAACTTAAAGATGGTCGATACGACGTTCCCACGAATCCTTGCGAGCACGCTCTTACAAGCATACATGCGTGGTGATCTCTCTCTCGAGGAGGCGGTTGAGTGCCCGGCGCTGCTGGATGAATTATCTAATGCCTTATCACTACCCAAGCCTATGGTGATTCGCCTTGTACGTCACAAGATGAAGGAGTTGCTTAGGCAGTCAGCGCTAGGGATGAATCCAGGACGGCAATGGGAAGGGCAGATCGAGGCCCATGGCGGCTGGTTGATCGTTAAGGAAGATGGCAGTGTCGTGTGTTTCCACGTTATCAACGACGACGACTTCCGTGACTATCTTCTGGCCAATACTAAGTTTGATACTCCCTCCATGTCGCGACACGAGGCAGGTTACCTTTACAAGCAGGAAGGAGATATCATGGCCAGGCTTAGACTGTCTCTTCAGGTACGCTTTAAGTGACTAAGCCTATTCATCTCGACTTAGCCTAGAGTCGAGAAGTGCCAGATCTCGACGGCTTCGTCTATGAGCGCGTCTCGGCGGATCAATAGGTCTGATGCGGTCAGTTGTCCGATCGGCGGCCCTTGGTTGATGGCTAGGCTCATGGCGATATTCTGGCCTCCAGGATTAACGAGGTAGGCGTTACCGATCGAATTAATAAGCTGATTGAACTGTTCTTCGCTTTTGAATCCGTAGCGTTGCTGGACGGTCGTCGACCAGTCCTTAGATTCTAGTTTGATTCCTTTGGCGAACTGGAAGCCGGCGCTGTTCATTTCGGGGATGAACTGATACATCAAGGGACGCCCTTGCGCGCCGTATTCCATGGAGTGCTGGATCTTGCTGAGGATGAATTGGCAGACGCGGTTTTCTTCGAACTCGTACTGCTTGATCCCCATGCGCAAGGCATCCTTTGTCGGTAAACCGTCTAAGCTTCCTAGCAACTTATACACGTTCTTTTCGAGGTCGATCGGCTCGCTGCCGAGTTCGCCCTTTGAGATGGCGATGGCTAGCTTGGAAAACGGCCGTTCAAACTTGGCCGCTGGCATCTTGCAGAAGTGGAGACGCATCCGGAGTTTTTCGAAGGCGAAGACAAGTCGCTTGAGTCCGTCGAGTCTGGCTGCGGGGCCTGATTGCGAGAGGACATGATGAGCGGCCAGAAGGATGGAGCGCGACATCTTGTCTCCGACTAATTTGAGGGGGTAGAGGAAGCTGAAGTCGGTCGCGCCATTGTTACCTTTGAACCTGTTCGGCTCATCGCATGCCCGGTAGATCTCGAGCGAGTTGGACATCAGGCTCAGCAACGGCATGATCGCAGCCGGATCTTTTTTGCAGATCGAATCCAGATGATCGTTATACTCGTCAAAGATGTCTTCCATCTGGGAGAAGCGATGGAATCCGATCCAGTACGACCTTAGGAATGAATCCTTGGAACTGGAGTGCTTGACGTCGTAAGCCGCGGCTAGGGATACCTCGAAGAGTTGCTTTACCCGGACGCGATGGATGTCCGAGTCGCAGTGGCTGTAGAAAGTGCTCATGACGAGCTCCCAAGGATCAAGGCGCATGCCGCTGGCGTTGAGGGATGCGAACACGCGCATGCCTTCCCGCTTTTCATCGGTCTCGATGATGACGAGCCGGATGGAGTCCATGATGCGCTGGAGGATTCGGACCTGTACCTGTTCTTCGCTGAGGCCCGTGGACTTGACGGTCGATTCAGTCGTGTTGTCGATAATGGTGCAAATCGTCTTCCAAGCCTGATAGATCAGGTTCTGCTTGAGGGCTCGAGTCCACTCGGCGTTCTTTTTTGCTACGGCGACGTTCGTATTGGGTCCGTAGCGGTTCGGCCTTGGCTGTCCGTAGGTGATGATCTCCTGGTAAGCATCCCGGTCCGAGCAGTTGGTCTGCGAATCGATCTTGTGAAGGATTCGGGTCGAGGTGCCGCCAGCATCCTTGAGGGCCTTTTGGGCTTCCAGCCCGACAGGGTCCTTTGGGGAGTGCATTAGGACGCGCTGGGAGGCTTCGGAGAGGAAGAGCGACAGGGTTGTGATGCGCTGCTGGCCGTCGACCAAGTCTTGCTCCTTGGCTCCTGAATCAAAAGCGAAGACGGCCGAACCGAGGAACGAGGTCTTCGGGGACTCGGCGTTCTGGAGGTCGAAGCCGTTCAGCATGTCCGCGAATAGCGTCTCGATCTGGTCTTCTTCCCAGCGAAAGGTTCGCTGGTAGTCTGGCACCCTGAGCTGCGGATGCCGGGTGAGGATGTCTTTTAATGAGAGTACGTTGGCTTCAAGAGGCATGTACGTAGGTTTTCTTGGCTTCGTTAAGGCAATCGGCCACGAAAGCGGTGGCTTGGTTGGTGTTTTCGATGAAGGCCGGATCTTGCTGGCCCGCAGTCCGGAGGACGATCTTCTGGAAGAGTCGGAAGAATTCAGTTCTTGGGGCCAGCTTGTCGCCTTTCTTGTTGTCGATGTGCGCCGAGCCAGTCTTTTCGTCTAGGTTCTTGAGGTGCTGGCGGGCTACTTCGAGGGTGATCGAACGGTGCATTGAGATGGTAGCCTGGTCGGTAAAGCCGACCAGTTCGTCTTCGTACATTTGCTCGAGAAGCGAGTAGGGTTTGGGGTTATCCTTGTCCTTGAGAAGTTC
>JACCDY011293012.1_pt1 | contig 19170 bp, 17 predicted proteins | sample 7446391 | NCBI WGS metagenome assembly JACCDY01 (sample SAMN15323451, study PRJNA562643) | freshwater metagenome | isolation source: river surface water | place: USA:Blue River Watershed | collected 2017-08-18
CATGGCCTTGCTCGCATACCTATTTATTAAGGGTTGGTTTGCACCTTACTTACCCGCTGAAAATATTAATAGTTATATCGCCGGCCTGATTTTATTAGCTGCAGCGCCATGCACAGCTATGGTGTTTGTGTGGAGCAGGCTCACCAATGGCAACCCAATATTCACGCTCACCCAAGTGGCTTTAAATGACCTTATTATGTTATTTGCTTTTGCGCCGCTAGTGGCTTTGCTATTAGGCCTGTCAGCCATTACCGTACCTTGGCTCACTTTATTTACATCAGTTTTAATGTATATCCTCATCCCAGTGCTCATCGCCCAATCCATTCGCGATTTGTTGCTTAAGCGTGGCCAAAAGCGTTTTGATGCATTCATGCAAACCATCACCCCATATTCTATGGCAGCACTGCTCCTTACCTTGGTTTTATTATTTGCGTTTCAAGGTCGTACACTATTAACTCAGCCATTGATCATTGCGCTCATTGCCGTGCCTATCGTGATCCAGGTAGTTCTAAATGCCAGCATCGCTTATTGGCTGAATAAAAAAGTAGGTGAGCAACATGAAGTGGCGTGTCCTTCAGCGCTCATAGGCGCGAGTAACTTTTTGGAGCTAGCCGTTGCTACCGCCATCAGTGTGTTTGGGCTGCACTGAGGTGCCGCACGAGCCACGGTGGTGGGGGTGCTGGTTGAAGTGCCACTCATGTTACTTGTGGTGAGTTGCGTTAATCGCACAAAAGATTGGTATCAATCTTAATCATCACGTTTTAAATTTATTCAAAAAACCTCACTAAGCCGCTTTAAATTAAGCTTAGTGGGGTATCAATAGCTTGTTGTAAAAATACAACAAGCAAAACACAAAATCACTCTTTGTCATCAAACTGTAATATTCAGTCGTCAAAATCGCTCCCGTGTTAGAGGTTTTAACAAAAGATTTTTAAATGATTTTTCAAACGGGAGTAGTTATGAAATCTATCAAAATGCGCGGCATTGCTGCTGCGGTAACAGGCGCCTTGTTATTCGGCTTCGGCGCGAATGCAATGGCTGACTCAACAGACGACATCTTAAACGCGTTAATCGCTAAAGGCGTATTAACGGAAGAAGAAGGTGCATTGTTAATGAGAGGCCGTACTGGCGAAAAAGAAGCGGCTGCTAAGAAGAAGGAATCAGCAGTAACAGCATCTTTCAAAGATGGCATTAAATGGGAATCTGGTGACAAAGCTAATAGCATGAGCATTAATGGTCGTGTTCAATTAGATTATCGTGACTATGATACACAAGGTGGTACTGCAGCTAATGATAAGACAGCCGATACATTTGATATTCGTCGTGCATATTTAGGTGCAAAAGGCACATTCAATAAATACTACGATTGGGAAGTGACAGCTGACTTTGCAGGTCAAAGTAATGTATCTCACTTGGATGTGGCTTACATGAACATTAAATGGTGGGAACAGGCTCAGTTTCAATTTGGTCAATTCAAAATGCCATTCAGTTTAGAAGAGCGTACAAGTTCACGCTTTATTGATTTCCAAGAACGTTCATTTGTTAACAACACAAGTTTAACCCCAGGCAAAGAACGTGGCTTCATGGTTCATGGTACGCCTTTTAAAGGTTTCAACTATGCTTTAGCATTCTCAACTGGGCAAGGTAAAAATACCAACGAAACAACCCAAATTGAAGATGGAAAAGATACTATTGTCCACGTAGATGCCAACTTGGCAGAAATGTTAGGATACAAGGAGTCAGTAATTCATTTAGGTGCAAGTTATGCTAATGGTGATTTAACTCCTGCAGTAGCTGGTGCACAAAGAACGGAAGCACGTGGTGTAGAATTTTTTAGCATTACTGCACCATCTGGAACAACAATGGAGCGTACTCGTCAAGGTTTTGAGACTGCGCTTGCTTACGGTCCAGTTAAGTTCCAAGGTGAATACTCAAAAGCAAACTTTGATGGCACTAACGCAGCTAATGTTAGTTACGATCGTGATTTAAGTGCTTACTATGCTGAAGTGTTATGGTTGGTAACAGGCGAAAATTATGCTGATGCTTATAAAAAAGGTAAATTTGATCGTATCAAACCTAAAAATGACTTTGATCCAGAGTTTAAAGGTGGCTTAGGTGCGGTTGAGTTAGGTATTCGTTTCAGTAAGTTTGATGCTTCTGATTTCAAAACTACAAACACAGCATCTACAGGTGTTTTAGCAGCTAATAAATCTAATGAAGCAGATGCATACACAATTGGTTTGAAATGGATGCCAACAGCTAACTCACGTTTCTTGCTAAATTATGTTAAGACTGATTTTGACCAAGCTGTTCTTTACAACGCCGGCAAAACATCCAAAGATGACAAAGCTTTGATGTTCCGTGCTCAGTATGATTTCTAATAATTTAATTCAAGTTTAATTTTGAATGTAAAAAACCCGCCTAGGCGGGTTTTTTATTACTTGGAACAAGTGGAATAGAGGATCTGTCCTAGATGCACTAATGAGATAATCGAACAGATGAAAACTGCTTATAAAATAATCCCCATCCTCGCTTTTTTTGCACATATTGCTTCTGCAGATGAGGTGCTTAATATTGCACCTGTCGGCGTCACGGGTGTACGTGATAGTTTGTCTGAGCGACAAGATAGTAATACGCATAAAGTGATGGTTAACCGTCAAGACATTGAGAACATGAGTGTGATGACGGTGGGCGAGGTGTTAAATAAACTGCCTGGTGTGGAAATCAAAGATGGCGGCCAGCGGGCTCGCGGGATGTCGCGTGATTCAATTCAGATCATGATTGATGGTGAGAAGCAGTCGCGCAGTGCCATGGGTGTCTTATCTCGTTTGCCTGCGAGTGAGATTAATCGTGTGGAAATTCATAGAGGCGCTTCAGCTGAGTTTGGTGGTGGTTCATCGCTTACCGTTAATATTGTGCTGAATAAAGCCTTGTCTAAAAACGCGAGTGAATATAAAGCGGGCATTGGCTTTAAGCATGATGAGCCTAATACCCAACTCTCCTGGACAGAAAATGGCGGGGATGAGAATTTCTCATGGTCATTGCCTGTATCTTTAAATTTTAGTCGCTCGCCAGTCAAGTCCAATACCTTAAAGCAAGGGCCTAATGTCGTCAGTGGTTTATCTGGCGTTGGCATACAAGATGAATCAATGTCTGGCACTTCTGAAATGGGGCATCATGCTTTTAGCCCTAAATTTACTTGGAGGTCAGGGCGCGATAGCTTTACGCTGGCGCCGATGTTGTTCTTGGGGCCTAGTGAGCGAAAGGTCCGCACCGATTTGAGTCAATATAGCGCTAACCAATGGTCGCCGATTGGCTATCGACTCTCGCAGGATGATGTTTATAGCAATATGGTGCGCTTACGCATGAGTGGCGAGAAATTTTACGGTGAGTCTAAATTAAGCAGCCGTTTAACCTTGAATCATCGTTTGAATGTTTCAGATGTCGATCAGCGTGCGGTGGATAGTGCTAATAATACGAGCTTATTCAATCAACGAACACGCAGTGAAGATGAGGAAATTAACGCTTCAGTGCGCTGGGATCAGCCGATTGATGCGCATTATGTTTCCATGGCAGCAGAGTTTTTAGATTTTAAGCGTAAAGATACTCAGAAATTTACTGGCTCTTTTGCGAATCGTGCAGACTATGATTCAAGTACCCAAGACCAAGTCATTTGGGTGCAAGATGCTTGGACTCCTAAAGATGCTGTCACATTAACTTCTGGCTTGCGCTTGGAGCATGCTAATTTAAAGTCAGATCAACAACGGCAAACAGAAACTGCTTTACTACCTTCAGTGGCCTTGCGTTGGCAGCCTGACGAAGCTTGGGTCTTACGCAGCTCATTAGGCACTGGCATGAAGATGCCTAAGATTGATGAAATTAGTAATACCACCACACGTAGTTTTGGGATTAACACGCCACTCGATGCTGACCAACGCGGCAATCCAATTCTTAAGCCTGAGCGTAGCATTAACTTTGAGGCGGTCGCTGAGCGTTATTTGGCCAATAAAAAAGGGGTGATGGCCGCTAATATTTATGTACGCTCAACCCAAGATTTTATTGAGCGTCGTGTGCAAGAAGAATCTGGTCGTTGGGTGGACAGACCTTATAACGAGGGTGATGCCATGCATTGGGGATTGGAGCTTGATGGCAAAATTTCGACAGATGATTGGGCTTGGCAGGGCGGCACCTTGAAGTCACATTTAACTTTACCTAAAGCGAGAGTAGAAGATGAGAGCCTAGGTATCACAAGGATGGCGAGAGAGACGCCTAATTATGTTTGGTCATTGGGGTTAGATCAGAGCTTACCGAAATGGAAGTCTAACTTTGGTTTGTCATTACAACTCTCTGGTCGAAGCCTAACAGATATCCCAAATGAGCAACATGCTTACCGAGAGTCACGTGCATTACTCGATGCGTTCTGGTTATATCAAATGCATCCTAAGTTTAATTTAAGAGTTTCTGCCCAAAACTTATTGGGGGAGGATGTTGTGTTAAGAAATCGTTATTTGCAATCTAATGATGAATGGCAATATAACAACCGTGAATTTGGCTATCGTAGTGTAATGTTTTTTATTGAAGGTAAGCTGTAATTTAAATTTAGAGGTGTGGGTAATGAACTTTGGTCGATATTTTTTAACGGCATGGTTTTTGGCAATAGCGCCTGCTGGGTTCATCACAGCGCAGGCTGAAGAGGCTTGGTTAAAGCCAACTTCAGAAGGTTGGAGCGTAAAGCCTTTGCTGAATGTGGGCGATAAAGTAGGTGCAAAAGGTTACCGCATGGTTGGCGTACCGGATGGGTTGGGCGCAATGAAAGCGGCTGATGGTCGCTTGAGTATTTTTATGAATCATGAGCTTGCTACCGACATGGGTAAGGCACGCCGTCACTTTGGGCGCGGCGCTTTCGTATCACATTGGAAGCTTGATATTGAGACATTGAAAGTGGTGGATGGGGAAGATTTAGTTAAGCAAGTAAAGCTGTGGCTTCCTGAGGAAAAAAAGTATTTAAACGCGGCGGCATATAGTTTTAATCGTTTGTGTTCTGCTGATTTACCAGCGGCATCTGCTTTGTTTGATCAAGCATCTGGTAAGGGTTTTGATGGCCGCTTATTTTTAAATGGTGAGGAAGACCGCACTGGTGGACGTGCTTTTGCGCACGTGGTTACTGGCGATGAGGCTGGCGTGAGTTATGAGTTGCCGCATTTAGGTAAGTTTGCTTGGGAAAACGCAGTTGCGAATCCTGCTACTGGTGCTAAGACAGTGTTGATGGGCATGGATGATAGCCCGGGTGGTCAAGTTTATGTGTATGTCGGTGAAAAGCGTGTGTCAGGGAGTCCGGTTGAGCGGGCAGGTTTGGTTGGAGGACAGCTTCATGCCCTTAAAGTACAAGGTGACCGTTTTAGTTTATTTAATTTTGGTGATGTTTCTGCAATGAGTGGAGATGCGCTAGAGAAAGCAGGGCGTGATGGTGGGGTGGCTAATTTTATGCGACCTGAAGATGGTGCTTGGGATATTAAAAACCCGAATACTTTTTATTTTGCGACCACAGACAAAATTGATGGCACAAGCCAGCTATTTCAGTTGCGCTTTGATGATGTTATTCAGCCAGAAAAAGGTGGTGTAATTCAGGTTGTATTGAACGCAAGAGATATTGGGGCGCAGATGTTTGATAATTTGACTGTCGGTAGCGATGGCAAGTTATTAATTGAAGAAGACCCAGGTGATAACCCGCATATGGCTTCCATTTGGCAGTTTGATCCGGCCACTAAAGTGGCTAAGAAAATATTGGCGGTGAGTCCTGAAAGCTTTATGAATAAAAATAGTGGTCAATTTTTAACGCAAGATGAGGAAAACTCAGGCGTGATTGAAATCACTGAGTTGCTTAAAGAAGCTAAATGGTTTGATGCTAAACGTCGTTATTATTTGGGGGCGATTCAGATTCATGCCAAGTCTAGCGATCCTGAGTTAGTCGAGGATGGACAATTATATTTAATCACTAGTCCTGCGTTGTAAAGTTTTTATTTAAGACCATAAAACCTCAGCCTAGGTTTTTGCAGAAGCGTCCAAAGCGGTTTTCGCGTAAAATATGGTTCATTCAGTCTGAATTCACTCGGACGCATTGAATGAATTAAAGGATACTTATGTACAAACACCCATTACTCAATCGCGACAAAATGACTCCAAGGGAAGCCTTAGATATTTTGATTGAGGGGAATCAACGTTTCACCAGTCGTTTAACTGCTGATCGTGATTTACAGAGCCTGGTGTTGCTCACTAAGGATAAGCAACATCCTTTTGCCTCTGTGTTGAGCTGTAGTGATTCTCGTGCGCCCGTTGAGATGTTGTTCGATCAAGCTTTGGGCGACATTTTTAGTGTGCGTTTGGCAGGCAATATTGCTTCCAACTATGCGATTGCAAGTTTGGAGTTCGGCACTAAGTACCTTAAGAGTAAATTGATTGTGGTGCTAGGGCATAGCAGTTGTGGCGCGGTTAAAGCTGCTTGTGACAACTTTGAAGATGGTCATATCAGTCAGTTGTTAGAATTGATTAAACCGGCTGTTACACAAGAATCGACTGTTAAACAAACTCGTGATTCAACTAATGATAATTTTGTGGCTAGAGTATGTGAACTAAACATTCGTCATCAAATGAATGAAATGGTGCAAGCAAGTGAAATTATTCGTGAGTTGTTAGCCAACAAAGCGATTGGTTTGGTGGGCGCTGTGTACGATGTTTCAACAGGTCATGTAGAGTTTTTAGAAGATACGGTGATGTTCTAATAGCTAACACTCAGTTTGGATTGATAAATAAAAAACCCGCTAATGCGGGTTTTTTATTTAATAAAGCACTCGTGTTGATTAACGATGGCCTTCTTTAGCCATGTTGAGAGAGTATTTTGGAATCTCGACAACCAAGTCTTGATTGCCAACAATTGCTTGGCATGACAAGCGTGAATTAGGCTCGAGTCCCCAAGCTTTATCAAGTAAGTCCTCTTCGTTGTCTTCTGCAGCATTAAGCGATTTGTAGCCTTCACGGACAATGACGTGGCATGTCGTGCAAGCACAAACCTTATCGCAAGCATGGTCGATATCAATGTCGTTTTCTAGTAGTGCGTCGCATATAGAAGTGCCGCTTGCGACTTCTATCGCGGTGCCTTGAGGGCATAGTTCTTCGTGAGGGAGTACGATAATTTGTGGCATTTTAATGTCGCTTTTTATAATTCTAGTTTGTTCAAATCTTGACCTGCAAATGCTTGTTTAACCGATGCATCCATCCGTTTTGCGGCAAATGATTCTGTGGCGTGATTAAGTGCCTCGACAGCCTTGTGAATCTCATCACTATTATTACCCACGGTTAGGTTCTTTAGTTGTTGCATCTGCGTGTTAATCGTGATGATTTCTTGAGTGTTTAATAAGTCACTATCTTGTGCTAAAGCTGCTGAAATTGCTTCAATTAAACGCTCTGCATCTACAATAGCTTCGCGAAGCGCTCGGGCTTTTTTATCTTGCTCCGCCGCCCCGAATGAAGATTTTAGCATGTTGGTGATTTCATCTTCGGTTAGGCCGTATGATGGTTTAACGACAATATCTGCAACTACGCCGCTTGATTGTTCGCGTGCTGTCACTGAAAGTAATCCATCTGCATCCACTTGGAAAGTCACACGGATACGCGCCGCACCGGCAGCCATAGGTGGGATGCCTCGTAACTCAAACTTAGCGAGCGAGCGGCAATCAGAAACAAGCTCACGTTCACCTTGGAGCACATGAATGCTCATGGCTGTTTGGCCATCTTTAAATGTTGTGAAGTCTTGTGCACGTGCAACCGGCAAAGTTGCATTGCGTGGGATAACGCGTTCAACCAAGCCGCCCATCGTTTCTAAGCCTAGGGAAAGCGGAATCACATCTAATAAAAGTAAATCGTCTTCACTACGATTACCTGCTAACACGTTTGCCTGAATGGCTGCACCTAAGGCAACGACTTTGTCTGGGTCTAAATTGGTGAGTGGTTCTTGTTGGAAAAACTTGGCAACTGCTTGACGTATTTGCGGCATCCGGGTTGCGCCCCCAACCATTACAACACCTTTAATCTCTGTCACATCTAATCCTGCATCACGTAACGCTTTACGTGTTGGGTTAAGCGTTTTAGTGACTAAATTTTCGGTGAGTTCAACCAGCTTTTGTGCATTCAGTTTTAAATTAATCAGCTTTCCTGTACTTAGCACACTGGTAATGTCAGCCTCGTGGTTTTCACTGAGCCATTCTTTCACTTCACGAGCTTTTGTCAGGAGTAGTCTTGTGTCTTCTTGGTTTAGTGGTGGTAATTTTGCTTCAGCAAGTATCCAGCAAAAAATACGATGGTCGAAATCATCGCCACCTAAAGCTGAATCACCATTGGTTGCTAATACTTCAAAGATACCTTTAGATAAACGCAAAATTGAAACATCAAAAGTGCCGCCACCTAAATCATAAATGACATAGACACCTTCTGAGCCATTATCTAATCCGTAAGCCACTGCTGCTGCTGTGGGTTCATTGAGTAATCGTAAAACATTTAGGCCGGCTAAACGTGCTGCATCTTTTGTTGCTTGGCGTTGCGCATCATCAAAATAAGCTGGTACTGTAATCACGGCGCCTGTAAGTTCACCACCTAGTGCTTTTTCGGCACGTGTTTTGAGTGACTTTAAAATTTCAGCGGAGATTTCAACGGGACTTTTAATGCCGGTACATGTTTCAATTTGCACCATTGCACTTCCAGTGTCTCGGAATTTGTATGGGATGTGAGTTGTATCTGGGATGTCGTTAAAACCACGTCCCATAAAGCGTTTAACCGAGCTGATTGTATTTTTAGGATCTGCACTTTGGGCAGATTGTGCTGCATGCCCCACGATGACAGCGCCATCAGGTAAATACTGTACAACTGAGGGTAATAGGGCGTGGCCGTATTCATCTTGCAGAACAGTACTCATGCCGCTTTGTACCGTCGCTACCAGAGAGTTTGTTGTGCCAAGATCAATACCTATCGCCAGTTTATGCTGGTGAGGGGCGGCGCTCATGCCTGGTTCTGCGATTTGTAATAAAGCCATGTGAGGTTTAGTTTTCTAGTGTTTCAATTGCGCGATGAATATCAATACTGATTTTATCAATAAAGCTAAGTTTTCTAACGATTTCACTAGCTAAAGCATAAGCTTTTTCATCAAAGTATTGCTTGAGTTGTATAGCCAGCTGTTTGGCATTCTGTTTGATTTCAGTAAGCAAACTATCTAAGGCATCAACATCTTTGTTTGAAATTGCATCTTCGATTGTTTCACGCCATTCCATTTGTAGCATCAGAAAATCAGCAGGCATCGCTGTATTACTTTCCTCAAGGGTTTCAACGCCTTGCAGTTGCAATAAATATCGGGCTCGTGCAGTGGTGTTTTTGAGCGTTTGATAAGCTTCGTTAGCCTGTGTGGCAACTTGCATGGAATGCATCCGTTCGTTCGCCGGTGCGGTCACAAAACGGTCTGGATGCACTTCGTTTTGAAGTTGACGGTAATGCTGGTCTAGTAGATTGGAATCCACCTCAAATTGAGTAGGCAACTCTAATAATTCAAAGTGGTTTTTTTGAAGCAAATCCATGCAGCCGTTTAAACGGTAAAGCTTTCACCACATCCACATTCGTCTTTGACGTTAGGGTTGTTGAATTTAAAGCCTTCATTTAAGCCTTCTTTTGTGAAGTCTAATTCGGTGCCATCGATGTAAACCAAGCTTTTAGGGTCAACGATGACTTTAACGCCGTTACTTTCAAAGGAAGTATCTTCTGGTTGCATCTCATCAACAAACTCTAATGTGTAAGCCATACCTGAACAACCTGTGGTTTTAACGCCAAGGCGGAGACCAATACCTTTGCCACGGTTATCCAGGAATTTCTCAACGCGTTGCGCTGCAGCTTCTGTGAGTGTAATTGCCATAAATCTGATGTGCCCTAATTAAGCAGGTTGTTTAGATTTTAAGTCAGCAACAGCAGCTTTGATGGCATCTTCTGCTAATACTGAACAGTGAATTTTAACTGGAGGTAAGGCTAGCTCTTCCGCAATGGCTGAGTTCTTAATTTCAGCTGCTTGGTCTAATGTTTTACCTTTTAACCACTCGGTCACCAATGAGCTAGAGGCAATCGCAGAGCCACAACCGTAAGTTTTGAATTTGGCATCTTCAATAATGCCGCTTTCATTCACTTTGATTTGTAATTTCATGACGTCACCACAAGCTGGTGCGCCAACCATGCCAGTACCTACTTGTGGGTCGTTTTTATCTAAGCTTCCAACATTACGAGGATTCTCGTAGTGGTCTAAAACTTTGTCTGAATATGCCATTTTGAAACTCCTTAATTTAGTGGGCTGCCCACTCAACTTTACTTAAATCGATACCGTCTAAATGCATCTCCCAAAGTGGAGATAATTCACGCAATTTACCAATTTTGCTTTTCATTAATGCAATCGTGTAGTCCACATCTTCTTCTGTAGTGAAGCGACCAATTGAGAAGCGAATAGAACTGTGCGCCAATTCATCTGAACGCCCTAATGCGCGAAGCACATAACTTGGTTCTAAGCTGGCAGAGGTACAGGCTGAACCACTAGAAACAGCAATATCCTTTACCGCCATAATTAATGATTCCCCTTCAACAAAGTTAAAGCTGATGTTGAGGTTATGAGGTACTCGATGATCCATGTCGCCATTAACATACACTTCATCGATTTCTTCTAGGCCAGCGAGCAAACGGTCACGTAGACGACGAATTTGTAAGTTTTCAGCTTTCATTTCTAATCGTGCAATGCGGAAGGCTTCTCCCATACCAACAATTTGGTGGGTAGGTAGTGTTCCTGAACGCATGCCGCGTTCATGGCCACCACCATGCATTTGTGCTTCAATACGGATACGCGGCTTGCGTCTAACATATAGTGCGCCAATGCCTTTTGGTCCGTAGGTTTTATGAGCACAAAAGCTCATTAAATCGACAGGCAGTTTTTCTAAATCGATATCCACTTTGCCTGTTGCTTGTGCAGCGTCAACATGAAAAATGATGTTGTTTTCACGGCAGATATTACCAATTGCTGTGATGTCTTGAATCACGCCGATTTCATTGTTTACAAACATGACTGATGCCAACACGGTATCTGGTTGAATCGCTGCCTTGAACTTTTCTAAATCAATTAAGCCATTAGGTTCTGGCGCTAAATAAGTTGCAGTGAAGCCTTGGCGCTCAAGTTCACGGAAAGCATCAATCACAGCTTTATGTTCAGTTTGCACAGTGATGATGTGCTTTCCCTTGCTGGCGCTATAAAAATTAGCCGCGCCTTTAATCGCAAGATTGTTTGATTCTGTTGCGCCAGAAGTCCAAACGATTTCACGCGGATCTGCGTTCACTAATTTAGCCACTTCATCACGAGCTTCTTCAACTGCTTGTTCAGCAGTCCAGCCGAATGGGTGACTACGTGAAGCTGGATTACCAAAATGTTCTGTAATGTATGGAATCATTTTTTCAGCAACACGTGGATCAACTGGTGTCGTTGCTGAGTAATCAAGATAGATAGGGGTATGAACGGTCATATTTTTCCTGTTAAGACTTAATTGCTAAATATTAAATAGTCACTGCTGTTAGTTCACGTAAACGACTTACTTCATTTTTTATGACAGTCAAAAAAGCATTAAGTTGTTCGGGTGTATTGTTTGCGCCAAAGCTTACACGTACGGCACCTCTTGCTAAATCTGGAGCAACACCCATCGCCATAAGTACATGGCTAGGTTCTGTGCTATCACTAGAGCAGGCTGAGCCACTTGCAACCGCAAAGCCTTTGCGGTCTAGTGCCATGACTAAGGTCTCACCTTCAATTTGATTGAAAGCGAAGAAGCTAGTGTTTGGTAATCGTGCTGCTTTGTCACCAAAGATAGATGCACCTAAAGATTTAAGATTTGTCTCTAAAGTGTCACGCAGTGCCTTGGTAATGTTTGCGCGTTGTTCCATTTCATTTTTTATGAGCGCACACGCTGCGCCAAAACCAACAATCGCAGCTACATTTTCTGTGCCACTGCGTAGGCCGCGTTCTTGGCCACCACCATGCAATAGTGGTTTGATATCCACACGCTTGTCTAAAATTAAAGCACCCGCACCTTGAGGACCATTAATCTTGTGTGATGAGACTGTCATCGCGTTCACGCCAAGTGCATCAAAGTTCACTGGGATTTTGCCTAATGCTTGAACGGCATCTGTGTGAATCAATGCGCCTTTAGATTTTGCTATTTCAGCTAACTGAGCAATATTTTGAATTACGCCAGTTTCGTTGTTCGCCAACATGACGGAAATGAGACTTGTCGGTTTCTCAAGTGCAACTTCTAAACTATTACTATCAACCACGCCAAATTGATCGGCGGCAATTACACCAACACGATGGCCGTAAGATCGCATTGCAAATGCTGGACGGGTAATTGCAGGGTGTTCAATCGCACTCACGGCAATTTGTTTTTGTTCATCGCCTGCCATGCCGGCAATCGCAAAATTGTCAGATTCTGTGCCGCTTGCAGTGAAAATGACTTGTGACGGATGTGCACCGCAAGCCTCAGCAACTTGCTCGCGTGCTTGGTCTAACGCTTGTCGTGCAGCACGCCCAAAGCTGTGGCGACTAGTCGCGTTTCCATACTGATTGGATAGATAAGGCAACATTACTTCTAACACCCTAGTGTCAAGAAGTGTGGTGCCATTATTATCTAGAAAAATAGGATTTGAATGCATCTGATTTAAGCCACTAAACTCGCTGCATTAGCACTTTTACTTGTATTAAAAGTGATTGGTTTTTTGTCATCATTGCCACTTACTTTATGAGCCTCAACTAGGTCATTTAAAGAGACGCCTGAGAGGTATTCTAAAATTTTAACGTTTAGGCTGGACCATAAATTGTGTGTCATGCATCGACGATCATCTCGGCAATTTTCATGGCCACCACATTGAGTTGCATCAATGAGTTCATCTACTGCGCTGATGATTTCAGAGACAGAGATTTCAGCGAGTGGCTTCGCAATACGGTAGCCACCGCCTGGGCCTCGCACGCTTTTGACTAGACCGCTACGGCGTAAGCGACTGAATAATTGCTCTAGATAAGATAAAGAAATGCTCTGGCGTTCGCTGATTCCAGCTAACGTTACAGGCTTGCCAGACTCGTCAATCGCGAGATCTAGCATTGCAGTCACTGCAAATCGACCTTTTGTGGTTAATCGCATAGCATTTTTCCTAAATGAGGTAGTGAAATAGAGCGCTTTAAAAATCAGCTTAAATATTATAATACCCTAACTCTTTAGTCAAGTATTATTGCGATCCCTATTTGTCACTAATTTGTCATAAATATGTAACACACGGCTGTTAAAGAAAGCGTTAAAGTATGGTCGTTTTAAAGAGTTTAACTAGGGAGTTAGCAATGAAAACAGCAAATGTGAGTTATTTAGAAAAAGCACAAAAATTAGACATTGAAGAGCAAGAGCGACTTCTTTCTCGTATGGCTGGTAAATTGCCAAAACGATTGCAAAAAGAAAAGTTGACTAAACATGAAGCAATTGCAATTCAATTGGAATTGGAAGATGAGCAATTGCAGGAATGGCGCTCAATTATGGCTGAGTTGAAGGCCAAGTCCCAAAAGGCGCAAATCAAAGCTGCTGAGAAAGCAGCTGCACAACAGGAAAAGTTAGCAAAAAAACTCGCAGCTGACCAAGCTAAGGCAGCTAAGAAAGTTGCAGCAGAGAAACTTAAGTTAGCTAAAAAAACTGCGACTAAGAAACCAGTGGTAAAAAAAGCGGCTGTGACTAAGGTATCGTCTAAGCCAGTGGTAGTAAAGCCGGCTGTTGTTAATGATGTGGTTAAAAAAACTACTAGCTAATGAAAACTTTTCTCGTCGCCAATCCTAAAGGCGGCAGTGGAAAAACCACCTTAGCAACCAATTTAGCCGGATATTTTGCAGGGCTTGGTTACCATGTTGTCTTGTCCGATATGGATAGGCAAAAGTCTGCACTCAAGTGGCTTGCAAACAGGCCTGTCAGACTTCCTTTTGTAAATGCTTTAAACGGCAGAGGCGATGACTTAATTAGCTTGAGTGCTGATATCAACATTATTGATTCACCTGCAGGTCTGCGCGGTGAGAAATTAAAAGATGCTATCAAAGCAGCGGACTGGATAATCGTGCCAATTCAATCATCAGTGTTTGATATTGCAGCGACTGAAAAATTTCTTGATGTATTAAAAGCTGAAAAGCCTATTCGCAAGGGTAAGGCTTTTGTAGTGATGGTGGGCATGCGGATCGATGCCAGAACTAAATCTGCTGCATTGCTTGAAAAATATTTGGATGAGGCAGGCTTTCCAGTAAAAGCACATTTGTCGGATGCTCAAATCTATAAAGAATCCGCTGAAACGGGCTTTAGTATTTTTGATATGCCCGCATCAAAAGCAAGTAAACATAAAGCTCAGTGGTTAGGTTTGATTCAGTCTTTAAAAATCATTAATAAAAATTAATTCATGTTTCATCCATTCTAGTTTTTATCATGCGCTAACTTAAATTTGTCGTATGATGAAGTTATGTCAATAAATAGATGTATGTCATCTAAACGTAACATTTTAAGACTAGAGTGGTGAATTATTTTGTCGGTAAATCACAAATTGAATCCAGAATATTTTGTTAATCGTGAATTGGGTTTATTAGCCTTTAATCAACGGGTTCTTGCGCAAGCTGAAGATGATCGTGTTCCTCTCCTGGAGCGTTTGAAATTCTTGTGTATTTTTAGCAGTAACATGGATGAATTTTTTGAGGTTCGTGTTGCTGGCGTCAAGCATCAGATTCGGTTAAAAGATACGCATGCCGGCCCCGACGGTCTAAGTCCTAAGCAAGTTTTTGATCGCGTCAGTGCTCAAGCGCATACGTTGATAGCGCATCAATACAAAATTCTAAATGAAGTGGTTTTGCCAAAATTAGCGCAAGAAAATATTCATTTTCTACGTCGCGGAAGTTGGTCTGATGAACAGCGGCAGTGGATTTCGGAATATTTCTTTCGAGAGCTAATGCCAATTTTGACCCCGATAGGCTTGGACCCTGCGCATCCTTTTCCCCGTGTTTTAAATAAAAGTTTAAATTTCGCTGTGGAGCTTGAAGGTAAAGATGCTTTTGGGCGAAACTCAGGCGTTGCTGTTGTTCAGGCACCGCGTGCCCTGCCACGAGTAATCAAGCTGCCAGCTCATATTGCTGGGTGTGAGAACGGGTTTGTCTTTCTTTCTTCTATTTTGCATGCCCATGTACACGAATTGTTTTCAGGAATGACTGTTAAGGGTTGTTATCAGTTTAGAGTTACGCGTGATACGGAATTATCTTTAGATGATGAAGACGCTAAGGATTTGCGGATTGCGCTTCAGGGTGAGTTGTCACATCGTCAATTCGGTGATGGTGTCCGTTTAGAAGTCGCTGATAATTGCCCACCTGAAATGACGGCATTTTTATTGGGTCAATTTGGCCTTACAGAAGAAGACTTGTACCAGGTGAATGGCATTGTTAATCTGGTGCGTTTAATGCAAATACCGGATTTGGTTGATCGTCCAGACCTGAAGTTTTCACCTTACACCCCTAGTAAGCCAAAAGAGCTTAATAAAGATACCGATATTTTTAAAGCAATTCGAAAGCAAGACATTCTTTTGCATCATCCTTATCAGTCTTTTAATCCAGTAATTGATTTTATTACGCAGGCCTCTGAAGATCCTGATGTTCTAGCAATTAAACAAACTTTCTATCGTACGAGTGCCGACTCTAAGTTAATGACTGCGCTCATTGAAGCGGCTCGACGTGGTAAAGAAGTGACCGTTGTAGTTGAGCTTTTTGCTCGGTTTGATGAAGAGGCTAATATCAATTGGGCAGCTAAGTTAGAAGATGCCGGTGCACATGTGGTTTACGGAGTTGTAGGCCACAAAACACACGCTAAGATGGCAATGGTGGTTCGTCGAGAAGACGGGAAATTACGTCGATACGTTCATCTTTCTACTGGTAATTACCATCAAAGAACAGCAAAGCTTTATACGGATTTCGGTTTATTGACTTGCAACGAATCAATATCCAAAGACGTTAATGATGTTTTTGCGCAGTTAACTGGATTAGGTAAGTCAAATAAACTCAATCATTTGTGGCAATCACCGTTCACTTTGCATAGCAATTTAATCAAAGCAATTAATAAAGAAGCAGAGATCGCCAAGTCAGGAAAGAAAGCCCATATCATCGCTAAAATGAATGCATTGTTAGATGCTGATGTTATTCGTGCTTTATATGAAGCTTCTGCTGCTGGCGTTCATATTGATCTGTTAGTTCGCGGTGTTTGTGCACTTAAACCAGGCATTCCTGGGATCTCAGAAAATATCCGGGTACGTTCTATTGTGGGACGATTCTTGGAACATACACGTATTTTTTATTTCCATCATCATGGTGAGCATCATTTATATTTATCTAGCGCAGATTGGATGTACCGTAACTTCTTCAAGCGAATTGAAGTGTGCTTCCCGATATTAGATCCTAAAGTCAAAAGGCGTGTGATCAAAGAGGGCTTGGAGATTTATTTGAAAGACAATTTAAATGCCTGGGAAATGACTTCAGCAGGGACTTATCATTTAAGGCCTAAGCGGGGAACACCATTGAGCGCTCAACAAAGTCTAATGCAGACGTTTGGCCAAGATATTTAATTTAGATACGGCTTATTTTAAGCTATGTCTAAATTAATATTAATATCATTCCAAAAGTTAACCTCAGCGATCAATTCTGCTTTGGTGAGTGGGTTTTCTGATAGCCAAGTTTTTTCCACATCTAAACCAAACCCTGATTTAGACCATGATAAATTTAGTTCAGGCGAAGTGATGTCTTGTCGGTTCCTGTGAAATAGAACAGCGAGTCTCAAGATCATGACTAGTAAGCAGTGGTCTTGACTCATTGAGGGCATGGGAAGTTTGGTAAGCGAGCGACGTTGTGCTCTAACTAAAAACCCTAGAACTTCCTGCTCCATTTTAGAAAAGCCAGGCATATCGGCATTTTCAACAATATAAGCTGAGTGTTTGTGATATCCACTATGGGCAATTGATATACCAATCTCGTGAAGCATCGAGGCCCATGATAGATATTGCTTTGCGATATCAAAATCCATTGATAACTGATGTTTTGCACTATTGAGTAGCTTGAGTGCAAGTGTTTGTACACGCTTCACTTGATCTTTGTCTACGTGATAGCGTCTCATAAAGCTATTCACGGTTACTTTACGGGTGTCTTGATGTTGCATTCGACCGAGAAGCTCATATAGAACCCCCTCGCGTAATGCGCTGTTAGCGACAGCCAGTTGTTTAATTCCAAGTTCATCGAATATTGCTAACATAATAGCGAGACCACCAGAAATAACACTCGCTCTATCAGTACTTAATCCGTTTAATTCAATCTTTTTGACATCTTTGGCTTTAATTAAGACCTGTTTAAGTTGACGTAAGCCCTCCGCAGTAACTTCGCCATTAGTCATATTGTTTAATCGTAATACTTCACCAAGTGATCTCGCTGTTCCTGACGAAGCAACAGCTTCGTGCCAGTGTTTTGAATTGAATGTTTTTGAGATGCTTTGAATTTCAGCTGCAGCCGAAATTCTTGCCTTTTCAAAAGCAGCTTCTGTAATTCTCCCATCAGGGAAGAACTTTAAGCTGTAGCTGACACAACCCATGTATAGGCTTTCCATATGGATGGGGTCTAAGCCCTCACCTATAATAAATTCTGTGGAGCCGCCACCAATATCAATCACTAAGCGTTTATGTTCTGCTTCAGGTAAGCCATGGCTGACGCCTACAAAAATCATTCGAGCTTCTTCTCTACCAGCAATGATTTCTATTGGGAATCCTAGGGCTTCTTCTGCCGCTTTGAGAAGTTCAGGCGCATTTTTTGCAACTCGGAAGGTATTGGTTGCAACAGCTCTTACAGCTTGGGGTGGTAGGCCGCGAAGTCTTTCGCCGAAGCGCTTCAAACACTCAATCGCTCGTTTTTGAGTTTCTTTATTGAGTGTTTTATCCTCAGATAAACCTGCACCTAATCTCACTAACTCGCGCATTGAGTCATGAAAAATGAGGTGATCATCAACTACTTTTGCTAGTTGCAATCTAAAGCTATTTGATCCTAAATCAATGGCTGCAATTTCGGAGAATTTAGGATTATTGTTTAACAAATCAGACTCTAGATAGTAAATGATTGAGAGGCTTTATTTTGATAAAGCCTTTAGTTATTTTATGACTTTTATGTGACAGATTTATGTACTTTAATATTAATCTGCTGATTTATAGCTTTTTAAATGCATCCACATCAAATGCTTTTCCAACATCCGCATCCGATTCAACGTCTGCACCTAGTTTATTAAGTTGCTGCATCACTTCTTGAAGTTTTAAATCTTGAGCTGTAGCGTGATCTAGAAGAGCATGAATCGCTTTAGTCATAGGATCATTTTGGTTGTCGCTGACGGCGTAGGCGGAGAATCCGATTTTTTCAGCCATCTCATCTCGTTGTTTTGAAACTTCGCTATCAAGAATGCGCGCAGGAATTCCTACTGCAGTTGCGCCAGCTGGCACATCTTTGACTACTACTGCGTTGGAGCCAATTTTTGCGCCAGCACCGATGGTAATAGGGCCTAAAATTTTTGCGCCAGCACCGATGACAACGCCTTGTTCTAGGGTTGGATGGCGTTTGCCTTTATTCCATGAAGTGCCACCAAGTGTGACGCCGTGATAGAGCGTGCAATCATCATGAATGACAGCGGTTTCTCCAATAACGACGCCCATGCCATGGTCAATAAATACACGACGACCTATTGTGGCGCCTGGGTGAATTTCAATTCCAGTCAGCCATCGAGCAATATGGGAAATGAATCGTGCGATCCAAAAGAAACGTTTACGCCATACCCAATGAGAAAAGCGATGAATAATCAGTGCATGTACACCAGGATAAGTGGTGATGATTTCCCAGTGCGTTCTTGCTGCTGGGTCTCGTTCAAATACAACTGAGATATCTTCTTTAATTTGATCAAACATATTTTTTACTCTTTATCGCCATCATTTTTTTGATGATAGTTTTTAGGATGTTGCGTAAGTTTTAATATACCACGCAAG
>JACCDY010889589.1_pt1 | contig 19165 bp, 29 predicted proteins | sample 7446391 | NCBI WGS metagenome assembly JACCDY01 (sample SAMN15323451, study PRJNA562643) | freshwater metagenome | isolation source: river surface water | place: USA:Blue River Watershed | collected 2017-08-18
AAAGTGCGCTGACAAGTCAATCAGAGCCTGCTGCATTTCGATGATGTTTGCGCCTCGAATGTCGGACGATGCGCGGTAGCCTTCAATCTCATCCGCAGCCTCATGACACAGCCGCCCAACCGGGTAGCTGGACGAACTCATCACATCGTTGAATACCCACACGGCATCGCGCGGCACGGCGCGTAGCAATTCGACAAGTGGGGTTTTGCAGGCTTGTTCGTTCATCCGATTACCTCCACAACGTTGGAGAACCGCCTCTCAAGCTCGGCGCGAGCGGCGAACGCGCGGTCTTCGGTCATGTCCGCGAACACCCGGTCGCGCCGCTCCCCGGCGACCTCGTCTTCGCCTTCGAACTCGAACGCGGTCTCGATCTGCGCCTTGCCGATCTGCATGACCACCTTCAGCTGCGGCGTCCCCTCCTCTCCAACCACCTTGAGCACCAGCACCTGCTCCCCGTCCCGCTCGAACAGTTTCGCAAACATCAGCGTTCTCCCTTCTCAGCGCCGCACCGCTGCGGCTGCATGGTTGTTGGATCGATCATCGGCGTGATGCCCTGCTCTCTCACGATGTAGCGCACGCCGTTGATGCAGGGGTGCTGCTGCTCGTAGATCTCGCGGGCGCGCTCCTCGTCGGATGGGGCGGTGAGAAACGCCGCCACCGGCACCCCCACAACGAAGAGGAGTATGGCCAGCAGGATCAGCCGGTCTTCGAAGTCCATCACGCACCTCCCGTCGGGTGGCGCCGGCTCTCGCGCCCGCCTGCCCGCTCCATCAGGCAGCGATCGCAGGTGCAGGTCTCGCGCATCAGCTCCTGCGTCGCCTCGCGGTGCTCGGCGCGGTCGCGCATCAGCCCGTCGGCGCCGCCGGCCTTGCTGTACGCGTACGACAGCACCGCCTCCGCGCCCTGCACCAGCGCGCGCATCTGCACGGGGATGATCGACGCCCGCAGGCGCAGCTCCAGCGCGGGCTCGGTCAGGCCCTCGCCGAGCGATCCCAGCAGGCGCCACAAGATCATGTGGACGTCCGACAGCAGCGCCTGGGCCTGAGCCAGATCGTGTTCGTCGGCTAGCAGCCCGGCGGCGCGGGCGGCGGCGATCCGCTCTTCGAGCGAACGCGTGTCGTCTACCTGCGCGGCGCGGCGCTTGCTCGCACGCTTGAGCGTCTCTGCGACGATGGACGCGACTTTGTCCACCTGCCCGGGGCTCGGGGCTTCGTCTTCGGTTGCCATCTCAGCACTCCTCATCTGCGTGCCGCCGAGCGGAATCGATCTCGCTTTCGGTCTTCAGCTCTGAAGCCTTCGCGTCGACGATGGCGCCGGGGTGCCCAAAAATCGCTTCTTCCGCCTGCTCGAAGGCCTGCTCTTCACTTTCAGCGTCCGCGACGAACACCGCCACCTGAAGGGTGTACAAGACTTCGTATGGTTTGGTTGACATGTTATGTCCTCGGTCTCCAGTAGAGGCGGCCGTCAGGGCCGCGCAGAAAAACGTAGTCGGGGCGCAGCGCCTCGGGCGTCGTGTCGGGCCAGATCGCGCACAGCCCCTCGCACCAGCCAGGGGGCACCGGGCGGCGTCGGTTGTACAGCTGCCAGACGAGCGCACGAGGGCGGCCGGTGAGGCGGACGAACGCCGGGATGCCCCCGGCGCGATCAACGAGTGCCCGGAGGGCGGTGTTAGCAGTGGTAGCCATGGGCGCCATGGTAGCGGGTCAGGGGCCCGTTACGATCTACGTTACAATGTTTTGCTTTACACTACTCAGGGAATGAGTATGATGGGATCCAAGGACGGCGAGACGCCTCCCCAGCCGAAGGCCAGAGGGCCGGCAGGCGACACCGCTTTGACGCCCGGGGGCAGCCTCCGATGACCGGGCCGAGTGCGAGGGAGGACACCGGGGAGGGAGAGACCGGGCGCAGCCAGAGAGGGGCTGCCGAGATGATGGAGGCAACAACTGACGAACAAGCGGGGCGCCTTGGTGACAGGGCGCCCCACTGGTTCAACAGCGAGGAGAGCGACATGCGCAAGAACAACCGCTTCACCGCCGGCTCGGGCGTGTACTGCTGCAAGGTCTGCCGTGGCCGGACCCGTCAAACCGACCAAGACGCCGCGCAGCTGGGCCTGTGCGCCGAGTGCTACGAGCTGGCCGGCGAGGACAACATGCACAACGACGACGGCACCCGGCCGTCGGCGTCGCAGGCGGTCCACTACGCCGAGCTGCTGTTTCGCATCAGCCGGCGCGAGGGCGCCGACGCCCAGCGAGCGAAGGACGCCAACGGGTATTGCTTCCCCGCCGCGCCGAAGCCGCGCGTACGGTGGAATGGCGAAGCGTGGCGAGCAGTGGTCTAGCAGTTGATCGGTCGCAGCGCCCTGGTGACAGGGCGCTGCCGCGGTTCAACAGCGAGGAGAGCGATATGGAGAGCAGTTACCGCCTGCAGGCGGCGTTCAGGACGTTCATGGCGACGGTGCGCGAAGTGCAGGGCGGCGCCCTGGACCGCATCGGCAACAACGACGTCGCCGCGCTGCTGGCCGACGCTTGCACCACGATCAACCCGGACGACGAGCTGGCGTCCAACGCCAGCGAGGCGCTGGCCGAGGTCTTCGAACGCATCGCCCTGAGCTACTGAGTGAGGCGCACGATGAACAACTACGACTACATCGGCAGCCGCCGCGAAGCTCTCGACTGGGAGCTGCGGCACGAGACCGGCCCGGCGCGCACCAGCGCGCTGGCCACCGGGCCGCAGCTGCGCTACCTGCGCAGCTTGCTGGCCGAAGCTAACCGCGTGGGCTACGCCCATGGCTACCGCTACGACCTGACCGCGCCCGGCCTGCTGAAGGTCGAAGCGTCCCAGGCCATCGATCGGCTGGTCGGCGCCAAGCGCGCCGGCTGGCGCTGAGACTGGAGGTGTGTTGTGAACCGCTACGTTCTGCGCAACGAGCCTTCGGGGCTCTACTACACCTTCGTCGGCGCCGATCCGCACGTTGAACGCTGGCAAGCCCATATCTTCGAGCCGCGCAATGGCGAGACCGTTGAAGAGGCCAGTCGCAAGATGGCCGAGATCCTCAACGGCGCCGGCCGCGGCACCTACCACCCCGAACCTGCTTGACCGCTACTCGTCGCACGAGTAGCATCCAAACCTCACGAACGCCACGAACGGAGCACGAACGCATGAACGCGCTGTCCAACAACACCCTGACCGCCGCCAGCAAGCAGTGGGCCTCGCGCCCGGCCGATGAGCGCTTCACCAGCCTCATCGACATGCAGAACCACTTCGACCTGCTGCGCCGCAACAGCGCCGCCAAGGTCGTCCCGTCGTCGGTCCTGACCGCCGAGCCGACCAACGAAGGTTCGCACTCCGGGCTGGTGGTGCGCGGCTCCGCCGGCACCGCCTTCGCGCCGACCCACTTCGCATTTGGTCAGCTGGCCACGCTGGCCGGCGCGCCCGCCGGCTACCTGCGCACGCTGCCGGCGCCGCTGGCCGCCGACGCCCTGAGCTACGGGCTGAAGTACGCCCGTGCGGCCGAGGACATCGGCCTGCTGCTGACCCGCGACGGGCAGCTGCGCGCAGCCACCGGCCCGCGCTACGGCCGTATCTGGAACGCGGACATCGTCCGCGGGCTGGTGCGCAACTTCGGCGACGGCGTCAACGACAGCGACTGGCGCGTGCCGGGCGAGTTCGGCAAGGCGGTCACCGTGACCAAGGCGAACACCACGTTGTACGCGGGCGACCGCGACATGTTCGTGTTCCTGGCCGACGAGAAGAACCGCATCGAGCTGCCCAACCGCCGCAACGGCGAGACCGGGCTGCTGGCGCGCGGGTTCTTCGTGTGGAACTCCGAGGTGGGCAGCTCAACCTTCGGCATCAGCACGTTCCTGTTCGATTACGTGTGCTGCAACCGCATCGTCTGGGGCGCGGAGAACGTCAAGACGGTCAAGCTCCGCCACACCAGCGGCGCTCCGGAGCGGTTCCTGCAGGAGGTCGCCCCGGCCCTGCAGAGCTACGCCAACAGCAGCTCCGCCAGCCTGCTGGCCGGCATCGAGGCTGCCCGCGCCAAGCGCATCGCCTCGACCCAGGACGAGGTCGCCGAGTTCCTCGCGAAGCGCTTCAGCAAGCGCATGAGCGAGAGCATGCAGACGGCGCACTTGCTGGAGGAGGGCCGCCCGGTCGAGACCCTCTGGGACGCGGCCACCGCGATCACCGCCGTCGCCCGCTCGGTCGAGTGGCAGGACGAGCGCGTGAAGCTGGAGCGCGCGGCCGGCGAGCTGATCGACCTCGCCATCTGACCAGCCACTGCAGCGCCTGGGCCCTGGCGGCCCCGGCGCGGAGACCCCCATGAACAACCAAGTCCGAACCGAGCTACTGGCCGCGCTGCGCAAGCTGCGCGACGAAGGCCCGCGTCATTCCGATCGCGGGATCTGCAACAACATCCCAACGTGGGCGGAGCTATACCTCCGCCCGCTCTGGGAGCGATGGCCCCATTACAGCGGGATGCCCTACTTTCCGGTGCCTCATCCACGACTGAAGTACCCGGCCGCCGCGGCGGACATCTATTTCCACCCGCGCACTCTGCACTGGTCCCGCCTTTCCGCGTACGGCCGCCTGCGCTGGGCGCTGCTGGACTGGCTGATCGAGCAACTGGCTGACGCGCGCCCCTGGACCACCTACACCGCGATCCGCGAAGCTGAAGACCGCGTCCGGTTCGCCCGGCGCCGGGAGTTCGGCTCCGGCTACGTGGTGACTTCCCGCCGGCTCGACGGGTCCATCGTCACCAACTCGACCCGCTCGTGGCTGGAGGCCCGGCGGATCCGGGACAACGAACGCGCGTGGATCGCCCTGACCCTGCTGGGGGTCGAGGGCCCCATCCGCGCGCGCTACTTCCAGCAGAAGGGTGAGCTCCGCCAGCGGGTGTTGGCGGCGCTCCGGCATACCGAACCGAAGGAGGCAACGCCATGAACGAGACCGCGAACATCACCGCCATCGCCGACCGCATTGGCGAACTCGACGCGATCATCCGCCCGCTGGCCAAGGAGCGCGAGGCCCTGGCGGCCGACCTCAAGGCCCGCGGCGCCGGCCGGTACGCCGGCGATCTGTGGAGCTGCACGGTCGTCGAGGCCGAGCGCACCACGACCGACTGGCGCGCGGTCGCCGAGCGGCTGGGGCCCTCGCGCCAGCTGATCACCGCCCACACCACGACCGCGCCGGTCGTGACCCTGCGCGTGACGGGGCTCTGACCATGGACGAGCCTGTGACCGCGCTGCAGAGACTGGTGGTGGTGGTGTGACCATTAGGATGCAACTGCGCGAGGCCGCCGGGCGGCTGGGCTTTGTGCTGCAGGCTTTCCGCTCCTACCTCCGGCGCGTGCCCGGCGCGCCGGTCAACACCCACTGGTACGAGGTCCGGATGCACTGCCCCTGCGGCCGGGCCAAGACCATCCATGTCCGGCGCGAGTCGCTACCCCTGCTGCCGGCTGAGCTGGAAGACCACCTGCGACGAGACGGACTCCTGACATGAAGACCCCTACGTTCCAGACCACCGTCGACGCGCTGCGCGCGATCATGGACAGCTACGGGCTCACCCGCGGCGACGTCTGCCGGATCCTGGGGCTCAAGCCCCGGCCGAACGGCGGCAGCCATGGCACGGTGGACAGCTGGCTGGCTGGCACCAACAGCATGCCCCGCGCGAAGCTGGAGCTGGTCATGTTGAAGGCGCCCACCTACCGCAAACCCCCGAGCCCGCGGGCTCGGGCCCTCAAAACCACGCAACCGGAGACCTAAGGTGGTCATCACATTTGAGCCGACGCTGATGGAGGTGTGGCGCCGCCGCAAAGGCAAGCCGATTGGCCGGGCGGTCTGGACCCCCGCCGTGTACGTCGTTGTCGATGGGCGCAAGTGCTACCCGCCCATGCAAAAGCGTGAGGCGAAGCGATTTGCCGAAGGTCTCAAAGCCACTGTTGACCCTGCTAGCGGCGATAGCATAGGATGAGCGCCGAGGACGCAGGCCTGCTGGTGACCACCGTCTACGCGGTCACCCTGATCGGCGCGATCCTCGGGGACGCGCTCCGCACGCAACGAACGAAGGACGAACGAACGATGATCACCAAGCTGCGTTCCCTCTGGCACCGGCTGTTCCCGGTGCGCCACCCGACCCCCGAAGAGCAAGCGCGCGACGACCTGCAGCGCCAGCTGCGCTGGCGCGTGGACGCGCGCCTGGAGCGGGCGATCCGGGCCAACCGCCTGCCCGAAGACGACGCGCGCGCCGTCCGCCGCGAGTACAAGCGCCTCGTCGCCCAGCGCGGCAGCTACGGCGCGCTGGCGGCGGCCGTCGACTACGCCGCCACGCTGGCGCCCAAGGAGAAGGGGCGCGCGTCATGCCGCGAGGGCCTGCTGGTGGCTGGCGTCGTCCACCACCTCCGGCAGGCTGATGCGGGCAATCAGCAGGTGCGCGCTGTCGAAGCCCGGGTCGGTGCGCATCAGGGCCAGGAGCTGGACGCCGAGCGCGCTGGCGCCGCTGAGCAACAGGCTGGCCAGCGCAAACTGGATCACCACCAGTCCGGTAAGGAGCTCGACGCATGAGCGTCTACGACCTCAAGGCCGCCTGCACCCCGCCCAACACCTCGCCGTTGCCGGCGCATCTCTACTGGCTGGTCGGCCGCTTGTCCGACGTCGAACAGGTCGCGCCGCAGGTCTCTGTGGTACGGCTGCCGGGACCGGACTACCTGACCCTGACCAGACGCGCCAACCCGTTCGGCTATCGGGCCGGCTTAGGCCCCCCTGTCTCGATCCGATGGGGGCGGATCGAGATCCTGCCGTTGCCTCCCCCCGACCACTCCATCATCTACTGAGACCCTCCATGTCCATCGAGAACGACCTGAACCGCATCGCGAACGCCCTGGAGGCGATCGTGGTTTACATATCCAGCCCGCCGCTGCCGGAAGAGCAGGGCGACGAGCCCGAGCCGACCGGTACCGCCCAGGCGCTCGCCGCCGCACGGAAGCGCATCCGCCGCACCAAAGCCCAGATTGCGGCCGACGAAGCTGCCAAGGCTGCCGGGCTGGCTGCGATGGCCCCTGCGGAGCCCGCTGCGGAGCCCGCTGCCCAGGCCGCCCAGGCCGCCCAGGCCGCGCAGGCTGAGATCGCTGTCGGCGCGCCCGTGCCCGACAACCTCACCCTCCCGGCCCTTCGCGTGCGCTTCGCCGCCCTGGCCGCGAAGGGTAAGGAGCCGCTGATCAAGCTGCTGGAGGACCGGGGGTTCAAAGTGCTGCCTGACGTGCCAGTCGAACGCTACCCGGAGATCTGGCGCGCGCTGGACGCGCTGGAGCAGGGCGCGTGAGCGCGCACGCGAAGTTGTCCCCGTCGGGGGCACATCGCTGGCTGCACTGCCCCGGCAGCGTGGCCCTGGAGGCCGGCATCCCCGATCGCTCGTCGCCACACGCCGACGAGGGCACCGCAGCGCATGCGCTGGCGGCCAACTGCCTCCAGCGTGAGATCGACACCGGCCATCCGCACGCGCTCGACGGGATCGAAGAGCGTCTGCTGGGCTACGTGGACGAGGACATGCGGATCCACGTCCAGACGTACGTGGACTGGGTGCGCGGCGTTCGCGACTCGCTGGTCGACCCGGTGATGCTGGTCGAGCAGCGGTTGCCGATCACCGACTACGTGCCGGACGGCTTCGGCACCGCGGACGTGATCCTGCTCGGGCTGGTGCCGGATGACCCGGATGCCCCGGCTTTCCTGCGCATGGTCGGTTTCGTCATCGACCTGAAGTACGGCCAGGGCGTGCCGGTCGATGCTCAAGACAACCCGCAGCTCAAGCTGTACGCGCTGGGGGCCGAGCAGGAGCATGGGTTCATCTACGGGGTGCAGGAGTGGCGACTGGTGATCCACCAACCCCGCCTCGACCGTGTCCTGTGGACGACCGAGCACCCCGCCGCGCTGCGCCAGTGGGGCGCCGAGGTGCGCGAGCGCGCGCTGCTGGCGCTGCAGCCGAACGCGCCGCTGGTGCCGAGCGACAAGGCTTGCCAGTGGTGCAAGGCGCGGGCCGTCTGCCGCGCCCGGGCCGACCTCGCGCTGGCCGCGGCGCAGACGGAGTTCAGTGTCATCGAGCACGAGGCGCCGGCGCTGCCAGACCCGAAGCTCCTGACCCCCGAGCAGCTGGCCGCGGTGCTGCCGCGGCTGGCGATGCTGACCGACTGGGCCGCAGCGGTCGAGCAGCATGCGTTCGATCTGGCCATGACCGGCCAGCACGTCCCCGGCTACAAGCTGGTCGAGGGACGCTCCAACCGGCAGTGGGCCGACAAGGCCACCGTCGTGCAGACGCTGACGCAGAACGGACTTGCGGAGGCGCTGCTGTACAAGCCCGGAACCCTCATCGGGATCCCCGAGGTCGAGAAACTGCTGAAGGTGATCAATCGCGATCCTGCGACGGTCCTCTCCGGCATTGTGCTCAAGCCTCCGGGCAAGCCTGCGCTGGTGCCGGACTCCGACCCCCGCCCGCCGATCTCGAAAACGACCGCCGCGGACGACTTCAACGAACCTCTGAACCCTTGGGATTGAACATGACGACGAACAGCAACAAGAACCCCTCCCCGACCTACTGCGTCACGGGCGTGGTCCGCGGGTCCTTCGTGAAGGTTTTCCAGCCGACGGTCAACGAGGAGACCGGCAAGGGCGAATACAGCATGACCCTGCTGATCCCGAAGACCGACACCGAGACCCTGGCCCAGATCAAGGCGGCCTGCAAGGCGGCCATCGACAAGCACTTCAACGGCAAGCCGCCGGAGGGGCTCAACGTGCCGTGGCACGACGGCGACGGCCCGAAGCCCCAGGGCGGCATGTACGGCGAGGAGTGCAAGGGGCACTGGGTGATCAACACCAAGACCACCCAGCAGCCGAGCGTGGTGGATACGCAGGTTCAGCGCATTCTGGACCCGACCGCGTTCGTCTCCGGCGACTATTGCCGGGTGGCGCTGAACGCCTACGCATACAGCAACAAGCGCAAGGGCGTGGCGGTCGGCCTGGGCAACATTCAGGTCATTCGCAAGGGCGAGCCGCTGGGCAACAAGCGCGCGGCCGAGGACGACTTCGAGGCGTTTGCCGATGCGTCGGCGCCGGCCGGCGCGGCTGGCGGCGACGACCCGTGGGGCTGAGAGCCGGGCTCTTCGTGTAGTTCTGCAGCGGCTTCAACGGGCGGAGCAACTACACCCCGGCGCCGGTCCGGGCAACCAACCGGCGACCCTCAATTTCGGCATGCGGAGCAGCCCATGAACGAAACCGAGTTGCAGAAGCTGGTCCGCTACGTTCGAAAACACGGCGTGATTTCGGTCAACGTCCTCAAGTACCGCAGGTCGAAGATTATCGACCCGCTGTTTGAGGCCGCGAAGCGCGGGGCGTTGGTGAAGAAACGCGTCAACTGCGCAATCTACGAGTTTACGGTGCCGCGATGACCACCCATATCGACCTTGAGACCTACAGCGACATAGACCTGCGTAAGGTCGGCCTGTACCGCTACGCGGAGGACTCGAGCACCCGGGTGACCCTGCTGGGCTACGCCTTCGACGACGGTCCGGTCAAGATCGTTGACCTGTACCACCGGGAGGAGATCCCCGCGGAGCTGGAGGAGCGGCTGGCCGACCCCGACGAGATCCTCTGCGCGCACAACGCCCAGTTTGAGCGCGTGCTGATGAGCTACGTGATGGGGCGGGGCCTGCCGCCGGAGCGGTGGCGCTGCACCGCCGTGTGGGCGCGCTCGCTCGCGCTGCCGGCGGGGCTCGACGCGATCGCAAAAGTAGTCGGCACGAAGGCCCGCAAGCTCGACGGCGAGCGCAAGCTGATCACCGCCCTGTGCACCCCCAAGAAGGGCGGCATCGACAAGAACATCCATCTGTGGCCACAGTTCATCGAGTACAACAAAGCTGACGTCGAGGTCGAACGCGAGGTCGGCGCCAAGCTGGCGCGGCTCCCGATGCCGCGGCGCGAGCGTCACCTGTGGTTCATCGACCAGAAGATCAATGACCGGGGCCTGCCGATCGATCGGACGTTCGTGGAGCGCTGCGCGGCGACCGCCGAGGCAAACGCGAATCAGGTCACCGACGAGGTCAAGCTGCGGACCGACATGGCCAACCCAGGCAGCCGCAACCAGTGGCTGGCATGGTTGCGTTCGGAGAAGGTTGATGCGGAAGACCTCAAGGCCGGCACGGTGGATCGGCTGCGGGCCGACACCGGCATCGACGAAGGCATCCGTGACCTACTGGACCTGCGCCGGGAGCTGGCCGCGACGAGCCTGTCGAAGCTCGACAAGCTCAAGGACGCCACCTGCCGTGACGGTCGCCTGCGCGGCACGCTGACGTTCCTCGGGGCGCCGCGCACCGGCCGGTGGTCCGGCAAGCTGTTCCAGCCGCAGAACCTGCCGCGCGGCGTGCTGAAGGAGTCCGAAATCCTACCGGCCAGGGCGCTGGCGGAGGCCGGCGACGTCGCCACCATCCGCATGCTCTGGGGTGAGGTGTCGCCGGTGCTGGCTTCGCTGATCCGCACCGCCATCGCCGCGCTCCCGGGGCGCAAGTTGGTGTGCGCTGACTTGGCATCCATCGAGACGGTGATGCTGGGCTGGGCCGCAGAGTGTTCGAGCATCCTTCGAGTGTTCGAAGAGGGCCGCGATGCGTACAAGGACTTTGGCTCGCGCTACCTGTTCCACGTCCCCTACGACCAGATCACCAAGACCCAGCGCAGCCTGAGCAAGCCGGCGGTGCTGGGGTGCGGCTACGGCATGGGGGCCCGAGGGCTGCAAGCCTACGCCCGCGGCTTCGGCGTCGAGCTGGCCCTGAACGAGTCGGGGCGGCATGTGCGCGCCTATCGCGGGGCGTATCCGGAGGTGGTGACGTTCTGGGACGCAGTCGAGCAGGCAGCGTTTGCCGCGGTCGAAACCGGGCTGGCGCAGCGCGTCGGCGTGTTCGGCTTCCGCAAGACGGGCCCGTTCCTTTTCATCGACTTGCCGTCTGGCCGATCGCTGGCCTACTACCGACCCTACGTGTCCGAGGGGCGCTACGGCCGGGAGCTCCGCTACCTGAGCGGGGCGGAGTACGGCAACAGGATCTGGTTGTCGAGCTACGGTCCGAAGCTGGTCGAGAACATCGTCCAGGCGATCGCCCGAGACAAGTTGGCGGATGGGCTGATGAACGCGCACGACGCCGGGCTGGGCGTGTTCCTCCACGTCCACGACGAGGTCGTCTGCGAGGCCGACGAGAACGACAGCACCGCGTTCCCCAAGCTGACCGAATGCATGACCCGTCCGTCGCCCTGGTGCGCGGACGCCCCTATCACCGCGGCCGGCTGGGAAGGCCGCCTGTACCGGAAGGACTGATATGCAACGCATCCCGAAGTGGGCCACCGGCGAGCCGCGCGAGCGCGACGTCGAAGAGCACCTGATCAAGCGCATGAAGGCCATCGGCGGCAAGACGTGGAAGTGGAAGTCGCCCAGCATGCGGTCGGTTCCCGATCGGTTGGTGATGCACCCCAAGTTCCACGGGCGAACCCTGTTCGTCGAGCTCAAAGCGCCCCGGAAGGGGGCGACTGAGGCGCAGAACAAGGTCTTGAAGGAGCTGGTCGAGTTCAACCACGCCGTGTTCGTGCTGGACAGCAAAGCCAAGGTCGACGGGTTTATCGCCGACGTGTGTGAGCTGTACGGGATCGAGGAGGTGGTGTCATGAGTCCGTTTAAGCACACCCGGGGTGAAGGAATGGCCATAAACATCGACGGCAAAGAGTGGAAGTTGGTGCCGGTGGAGCCGAATGCGGCTATGGTCGAGGCTGGCATTTCCGCGATAAAACAGGCGCCCGATGTTGGCGGGATCTGTGCCGAATACACCGCTGAGGCGTATGACGCGTATACAGCCATGCTCGCCGCAGCCCCGCCCGCGCCGGTTGTGGAGGTGACGGACGAGGTTGCGGAATTTATCGGCGGCGTGACAGACGAACCGCAAATTGTGCGAGTGGTTCGCGAGTTGCGTGCAAATGAGCACACCCTCCGCGCTCGCATCGCGGAGCTTGAAAAACTCGTTGAGGCGGCGTTTCGCGAGGGCGCCGGGGATAACATTTTTACTGATGGCGACTAGCTCGACAGCAACGCCCGCAAGGCACTGAGGGCAGGCGCGGAGAGGTGAAATGGCTACCTACCACCCCCACCGCTACCAGCAAAACGCGCTCGACTTCATCGAGGCAGTGCCGAAGTGCATGCTGGCGATGGAGATGGGCCTGGGGAAGACCGTGGTCGCCGCGACCGCGTTCGCCGGGTGGTTGCGCAGCCTGATGGTCCGACAGGTGCTGGTGGTCGGACCGAAGCGCGTCGTCGAGCACGTCTGGCCGCGAGAGCTGGCGAAGTGGTATCACCTGCGGTACTTGACCGTCTCGGTCATCACCGGGGCCTTGGCCGACCGCATCCAGGCAGCACGCACCCCTGCAGACGTTCATTTGGTCAACCGGGAGAACCTAGTCTGGCTGGCGGCGCACTACGTTCGCACTCGCAAGCCTTGGCCGTACGATTGCGTCATCCTCGACGAGTCCACCAGCTTCAAGAACCTGGGCTCCCGACGCTGGCAGGCGATGAAGTGGGCGCTGCCCTGGGTCCGGCGGCTGGTCCTCCTGACCGGCACCCCGATCAGCAACAGCCACGCCGACCTCTGGGCGCAGTTGGCCCTGATCGATGGCGGCAAGCGTCTCTTCCCGACGGTCACCGCGTTCCGGCACCACGCCTGCGCCGAAGACCCGCACACCGGCAAGTGGAAGCCCCGCGACGATGCAGCCAAGCGCTGGATCGAGGCGCAAGTCTCCGACGTCGTTCTCTCGATGCGCGCGGCTGACTGGCTGGACATGCCGGAGCTGCTGACCATCGACGTCCCGGTGGTGCTGCCGGCGCACGCCAAGGCTGCGTACCGAGAAATGCAGCGGCTGATGCAGGTCGAGCTGCAGGGCCAGACGATCACGGCGGTCAACGCCGGCGTGAAGGCGGGCAAGCTCGCCCAGATGGCCGGCGGCGCCGTCTACGACGAGGACGGCACCGCCCGACTGGTCCACGCCGCCAAGCTCGACGCCCTGGAGGAATTGATCGAGGGGCTCGGCGGCGAGCCGGCGATCGTCTCCTACGTGTACAAGCACGAGCTGAAGCGACTGCAAAACCGCTTCCCTCAGGGGCGACGGTCATCGGATCCGGGCGCGCTCGACGCGTGGAACCGAGGCGAGGTGCCGATCCTGTGGCTGCAGGCCGGTAGCGACGGCTACGGGCTGAACCTGCAGGACGGAGGGCGGCACCTGATTTGGTACACCCTCCCCTACGGCAAGCTGGACGACTACCTGCAGACCATTGCCCGGCTTTGGCGTCAGGGTCAGAAACGCGGGGTGATCTGCCACCGGCTGCTGGCCGAGGGGACCATCGACTCCCATGTCGAGCAGTTGCTCGCGGCCAAAGGCAACGACCTCGCTGCATTCATGCAGGCGATGCTGCGCAGTTAGTATTCCTGCATCAGCCCGCCGCGGTTGCGGAACCGGCTGTCGCCCTCCATCACGAGCCCAGACGACGCCTGCCCGAGTTGCGTCATCCCGAGCTGGGACGCGCCGCGCTGGCGCCCGCCAGACCCACCGGTCTGTTCGGCGGCCATCGCATCGATCTCCGCCTGCGTTGGCGCGGTCATGATCGGTCCACCCTCGCGCGAAACCGGGATCGCCCCGGTGCCGCGCCCGGCTGTAGCCACCGACCAGTTTCCTCCGCCCATCGACCCACCCGGCACTTGCCCGAGCTGGTAGCCCAGTGCGTTGCGCGGCTCGACGTATCGAGCTTGCCCCGGGCCCGCGACCAGCGCACCCCGACCAGAGCGGCCGATGAAGCCGCGGCCGACGACCGACCCGACACGTTGGGCGGCAGCGTCGGAGACGCGGCCGGCGGCGCCGGTGAGGTCCCGAGCAGGCCCGGGGGTGCCGCGGAACCCCTCCATGAAGGCCTGCCCGGTCTGCATCAGCGCCATCGGGTTTGCGTTGTTGGCCGCGATGTTCCCCATGCGCCCCGAGAACGTGCTCGGGTCGTTGGGGCCAATGCGGCCGAACATCTGCCCCGTGACATCTCGGCCGGCAGCGCCGAGCCCGGCCCCCACGCGCCCCAGCCAGTCGAGGAAGCTCATGGCGTCAGCCTCGGCGACCAGTCAGGCGGCGGCCCTTGTCGGGCGGGGGGCGGCTCCATGCCCGGCTTGACCGGCTTGACCGGCAGCATGCCCGGCTTGACGGGCGGGGGCGGCTCCATGCCCGGCTTGACCGGCTTGACCGGCAGCATGCCCGGCGGGGGCGGCTCCATGCCCGGCTTGACCGGCTTGACCGGCAGCATGCCCGCGACGGCGACAGGCCCCTGCGGCACGGGCATCTGGGTGGGTATTCCCACCCCCATCGGAGCGCTTCCGCTGCCAACCGGGTTGAGGATGAAGTCACCGTTGCGCGCGTTGGCGGCTGTGGCCGTGCGCTGGGAGTTCGCCCAGTCGCGCATGCGCTGCATCTCGGGGGTCATGACAGGGGCGGCCCCGCGGAGGGCGCGGACACCAGGGCGTTCGATGGGCATCATGGCTGCATCCTCAACGGGGAAAGGCGGCGTTGAACGCGCCGGGGGGCGGGTCAGACGCGCCGGGGGGCGGGTCAGTCAGGGTGCCCGGCGCGGTGTTGGGGGGCTTTTGCGCGCCGTGCCGAAGGAAATAGTGGTAGTAGGGGCTGGACGGGTCGTAGTTGATCTGCCCGCCTGCGTTGCGCCCCATCGGCCCCGGACGGCGGCTCGGATTCGCCTGCAGGAAGTCGCGCGTCATCCGGGCCCGGTTACTGGAGCGCTGCGCCCAGTCGGTAGTTACCGGCGTGATCGGAGGCGGCGGCGTACCCGGTTCCGGAACGGGGTCGGTGCCTGGGCCTTTCGGCATGTTGACCGGGTCTGCACGCTGAAGCGCCGCGACCCCGGGTCGATAGTTCCACGCGTTCATCGTGCTCTCTCCATCGCATAGTCCGCCCGCTTTTCTTTGATCTCGTCCCACCGATCAGGGTCTCGATACTGGATTCCCATACCCAGCCATGACAAGGTCATCAGTGCCATGCCTTCGGGCAGGCCTTGGTCCTTCACCACCCCCGGGACCTCGCGCCACGCCAGCGGGGCCACCAGCTCCTGCGCCGCCTCGATGTTGGTCAGCGGCTCTCCACCGAAGCCCTCGTCCGTCAGTGAGTTGACGATGAAGCCGGACATCGGCGAGAGCTTCGAGCGGCCAAAGTCCGCCATGACATCGTAGACGCTGCGCTGGCCGAAATCGCGATCCGGGCCGAGGCTGCGCACCTCCCCGTCGACCGTCGTCTCCTTTGCCCAGACGCGCGCCATGAACACCGTGGCCTGTGCAAGGCCTGCCATCGGGTCGAGGTAGACGTTGCCGAACTTGATTTTCCCGAAGTCCGAGGATCGCGGGTCCAGCGTCGCGATCGGCTCTTCGTCATCATCGTCGCCATTGACGGCCTGCCACATGGCGGCCAGCCCGTAGATCGCGGCCATGCCGACCAGCGTGCGGGCGTATTCCTTCGCAGCCATCCGCGCGATGCGTTTGTTCGTGCCGGGCTCCGACGCCAGATACCCCCGCAGGATCGGCTGACCCAGCAGGACATTGAAACGACTGGCCAGATACCGCGGAGCGAACAGCAGCATGGACGCCGCCACGCCGCCGGCGTCGACCGTCTTGCCGAACGTACCGCGCCCGGTAAACACGTTCACCAGATTGGCGACCGCTTCCAATTCGGCCTGCGCCGGCGCGGTCGGGTCGTTCACCAGCGACCCGTAGAGCGTGTCGAACATCTCGACGCGCATCAGGTTGGTGAACGTCGAGTAGGCTCGACCAGAGCCGCGCACAGGCGCCGTCGCCCACCGGTGGACCTTGCGCGCAAGGTTCTTGCCGGCCTCTCCGTCGACCTCCTCGATCCGCTCCAGCCACCGGCCGACGAACTGCTCCTCGACACGCTTGGGGTCGTAGCCATGCGACTCAGTCAGGTGGAGCTTCGCGCGCTCGTACAGCTGGTAGTTCGGGCGCTTCCGGATCTGCTCTTCGATGTTGACGTTCTGCGCCTCCGAGAAGGTGGCGAGGAACATCGGCTTGAACACTTTGGCCGCCAGCACGGGACGGCCGAAGGTGAAGAGCGACTGGCGCAGGATTGCCGACCAGTCGATCGAGGTCATGATCGACCGGGTGGCGTTGAAGGTCTCGACAACCAGCCCGAAGCCCTTCTGGATCCGCGTGCGCTTGGCCATCTCTGCGTCGAACACGCGCTTGGCGAACGCGTGCTTGAGCTTGCGCAGCTCCAGCTGGGTCTGCAGGTTCTCGGCGCTCAACATGCGCTTGGCGGCGCGCGGCTTCTTGGTGAAGTCGCCCGCGGCCATCCGCGCTTCGATTCGCTTGATCTCGCGCGCCAACAGCTTCGACACCCCGAGCTGATAGTTCTGCTCGGCCTGCTCGGGGGTCACGCTGGCAGCCCGCAACTCGCGAGCCTGCTCGCGTAGTGCGCGCACCGCGGCAGCCTTCGCCTCCACCTCCGCCGTCGGCGCAACCGGAGAGCCCGGCGGCCGGCGCAGGCCGGTCAGTAGCTCTTCGGTCAGGATCCGCTCCTCGCGTTCCAGAGCGCTCAGGCGTGCCTTGTTGACCTTCTCGGCGCGCGACAGCTGCGGCTTCTTGGCTCGCTCAATCGCGCGCAGCTGCGCCTCCAGATTGGCGATCTGCAGCTCGATCGGGGACTTGGCTCCGGACGTTTTCGGGCGCGCCGGCGCGCGCTCGCCTTTCAGGACCTGCTGCTGGAGCGCCTCCAGCCGGCGGGCCAGCATTGCCTCGCGATCCCGCATCTGCTTCAGCGCGCGCTCCTTGGCGCGTGATCCGCCCGCCTGATCCGCTTCACGGATCTTCTTGCGGAGGTCCGACACCTCCTGCATCAGCTGCTTGGCCTCGTCCGTCGGAGGTGGCGCCGGGATCGAGATCGGGCGCTCGCCCGTCTCCAGCATCCGCTTGAGGTCCGCGATCAGGTTGCGCAGGTTCGAGATACGCGCGTCTTGGAACGTCGCCAGCCGCACCGGGTCCGCGGCGCCTTTCAGCTCCTCGATCCGCAGCAGCTCGTTCAGCCGGCGCCGGCGCTCGCGCACGGTCGCGCTGGCCTTGTCGCGCTGCTGCCCGGTCTTCAGGGCCGGCATGCCCTCCTCCAGCCGATCGATGCTTTCCTGCAGGCGCTGGAGCTCTCGCAGCTCGCGCGTGCGCTTCTTGACCGCGTCCGTCGACGGGAAGCGGGCGCGGCCGTAGTCGGTGAAAAGCCGACGGACATCGCGCGAAGTGATCCCCGGCTGCACCTCCTGCAGGCGCCGGGTGGCCTCGGCCATCACCGCCGCCTCATCCGTCATGCCGGAGGCAACCAGCGCCTCTACCAGCTCGTAGACGTCGGCGTGCGTTAGCCCGTACTCGGCTGCGTTCTCGACGCTGGCGCGAACGCGCTCCTCCGCGGTCGCGTTGATCTTGTCGAGGTCCGCGCGGGCCTGCTTGAGGATCCCGGGCATGATGTCTTCGTTGTAGCGGAAGCGCCGCGGCCCGAGTGCCTTGCGCATGCGCACGCGCCACTCATGGGTCTTCGCCTGTGTCCAGTCGGCGCCGCGGTAGCCCATCTCCACCAGCTCGGCCATGCCGATGCGGGTGATGTGGAAGATGCGCGGAACGTCCACCGCGCCGCCCTGCTTGCGCTGGCTCGGCCGGTTCACGCCGACCTTGCGCTCGTCCATGCGGGCCAGCGCGGCGCGCGACTCGGCCGCCATCTTGCGGACCAGCGCGAGCAACGGGCGCGACCGTGCCTTGACCTCTCCGGTCAGGAACGCCGCCGTCTGCTCCACCATCTCGACCAGCATGCGCTGTGAATCGGCGAGGTCCTCGGCCTCCCGGGCGCGCTCCTCCGCCGCGGCGAGCGCCAGATCCCGCTGCCGGATGCCCTTGGCCATCTGGTCGATCTCGCGCCCTTCCTCCACCGTCAGCGGTCGCCCCAGCGAGCGCGCAAGGCGCTCGGCCATCGTGTCGAAGCTGAAGTCTTCGCGCAGCACGCGCTGGCGCAAGTGGCCTGTGCGCGCCCAGATTGCACCGGCGGTCCGGTTGGCGATATCCAGCTGGGTGATGCGCGCCTCGACTTCGTCCCATTCCTGCATCGCGCCGGCGCGATTGCTTTCGGTGTAACGACGGTCGAAAGCGCGCTGTGCGACCTTTGCGCGCTCGCGCATCAGCTGGATCTTGCCGACCAGCAGCAGGGCCTCCTGCTCCTCCGACACGGTGTCGATGAGGCCGGCAGCCAGCTCGGCGGCCACGTCCTCGGCCGCGCGCGGGTTGCGCTTGAGCTTTGCCAGCGCGTCGAGCACGAGGTCCTCGTGCGCCCGGGACGGCAGCGCACTGAAGACCGGGTCCTTGGCGAGCAGCTCGCGCTCCTCGTTGGTGTACTCGTTCTTGGTCGAGGTCGAAAAGCGCTTGTCCGGCTTCGGGCGCGGGGCCGGCGGCGTGCCGGTCGGCGCGAACCGGCCGAGCTCATCGCGCGGCTGTTCGGCGGCGCTGCTGGACTTCGAGATCCGTTCGTCGCCAAAGAAGCCCGCGTCCTCGACGGGGGCCACCGGTACCTTTTTCTTGAACCCGAACACGACGGCAGTTCGGTTCGGGATGCCTGCAACCGGAGGGAACAGCAGCCCGTCGAAGCCCGCATCCGCGACCTCTTCCTCGATCGCATCGACGTTCGGGTGGTTCTCGGCGACGATCCCGCGGGGATCCTCGGCGTAGTCGTACAGGTTCTCAAGTGTGACCGTGTACCCGTTTCGGGCGTCCGCCAGCGCGCGCTCTTTGCCCGGCTGGACGTTTCCGTCCTGCACGTAGAAATTGAGACGGGGGTTGTCCCGGCCGAAGCGCCCCGGCCCGAAGCGATAGCGCTCCCGGCCGGCGTAGGCCGTTCCGGCGAAAGTCGGATCGAGCGAAGTCAAGCCGGCCACGGGGGAGTAGTGCACCCCCACCGCGGCCACCGCGTCCTTCTGCGGCTTTCGGGCCGAGAAGGACGGGCGGGTCAGTTCCGCTTGTTGCGCGGGTCCGAGTCGACCGCCAGCTGCGTCAGATCGACCGACATCACGTC
>JACCDY010025770.1_pt1 | contig 19158 bp, 15 predicted proteins | sample 7446391 | NCBI WGS metagenome assembly JACCDY01 (sample SAMN15323451, study PRJNA562643) | freshwater metagenome | isolation source: river surface water | place: USA:Blue River Watershed | collected 2017-08-18
CAATATCACCAAAGAATTGATGGAGTATGGTACCGAATTAATACTGGTGTAATGTGAAAGCCCCAATAAAACGGGGCTTTCACTACAGTATTGTTCGTGCTGAAGCCAGCCAATCCAGACATATCTCTTCAAACTGGTTCCACCCGAGGGACGGTAGCCGCCCTGAAGAAGAAAACGACTACTTCCTTTTGGAAGTAGTCGTTTTCGATGAGGGGGCGGCTACCGGGCGTAGGGTTTTCTGTGTAGTGGACACGAAACAGAAAAGCCGTGACGCGAATCGAAAAGCTTTTGAGCTAGATTGTGAGTGAAACGAAACAATATAGCCAAAAGGTATACAGTTCATGTAATGAAAGATATTCCCGGTAGCCGCCCAACGTTTTAAGCAGATTTTGTAAAGGTTTTCTGGGTACCTAGTGTGAAGTCAGAACCAGCAAAAACAAAAGCACCTTCATAGATGCTTTTGCTTAGTCTGTGTGGATTTTTATAAACTAACTCCGCCGCGCAAAGATGTGTCAGTTTCTACCCCGGCATCAATCACACCAGTGTCAACTTCAGTGTCAGCAGGAGTGTCTAGCTCTACATCAACTGTAGTGTCAGTGTCACGTTCGTTGGTAGTTTCCGTGCGTGAATCAGTCTCAGTTGTAGCATCTGATTCTGAACGAGTTTCCGTTTCGGTATTGATCTCAGTACTAGTGGTGCTGTCAGAGCCAACATTTACATCGAGCCCCCCTGTGTCGATGGTTGTATCGACAGAAGTATCAATCTTAATACGCAGTGCACTGGTGATCATTGCTTCTGCCTCGCTTGCAAAACGGATAGCTGTTTGAGCAGCGATGTAAGCAGCACGGTGGGCTTCAGTTCGAGATGAAGCCTTGGCTTCGGTCTGAGCCTTAACTGCGCTATCTAGTCTTGCTTCAATCCGCGCATAGGCTTCAGGAGATATTTCTGGTTCGGCTCGCTCAAGTTTCGTAGCTACCTCAGCAATGAAGTTATCAGCCCGAGCAATGGTAGCTTCAGCAGCTGCTTGCACATCTGCTGACGCATCGATAGTAGCAGTCGCGTTAGCCTGCGCGTCAGCACTGGCTTCGGCATACGTACGAATATCAGTTACCAATGATGCTCCGTCGTTACCTGACACTGAACTATTCAAATCAGCGAGAATGTCAGCGTAGGCACGGAAACTACCTTCTAGGTTGGCTCGTACGGTGGCAGAAGACTCATAGTCACCTTCAGCCTCAACTTTACCGCTACGTTCCTCAGCTTCGTCAGCATGAGCCTTCACTCGTGAACTGATGTCAGCTGATACTTCAGCGGTTAATTCGCCTCGAGCAGCCAATTCCTCAGCTTCTTCCAGACGCTCTTCAGCTAAACGAGCCTGGAGCCTTGCTTTAGCTTCGTTAGAGATAGCAAAGGCACTTTTAATATTTTCATTTACTTCAGTTTTTACTACGTAGAGAGCGTCACCAGGCACAGCACCTTCGGCTGCGTACGAGGTTCCACCTCCAGCTATGAGTACAATTGCAATTATTGCAGCAGTCATAGATTTGTTTCTTAATAGGCTAAACAATGAAGTACGCTGTGGTACTTGCTTCATAGAACGACCATCCTCGCTAACTCTTACACCATGGAATCGAGCGTATTCTAAAAGGTCACCCTGCATGCGAGTTCGAGAAGACTCGGACAACTTCATATCCTTCATTTTTTCAAAGTATTCAGTTGTTTTATTGTCTTTACTCATATACTCCAAGTTTTTGTTGCAAACGCTTCGTGGCTCGGTTAAGGCGTACGGAAACCGTGTTTGCACTTTCCTCTAGCACTTCAGCAATCTCTTTAGGTGGCAGTCCTTCAACATGTTTGAGGAGGAGGACTTCTCTATCCTTCTCCTCCATATCTTCAATTACATGTAGCATCTCATGGTATTCAGCTACGACTTCAGGACTGGCAGTTTGGTCTTTCGGCACATGCCCCGACTCCATCTTTTCGTCGAGCGAGTCTGCCTTTTTCTTTTTATACCAGTCCTTAGCCATGTTGTTGGCGATGGTGTATAGCAAAGAACGAGTATTTGTCATTTCCTTACCATCACGCAAGTACTGCCAATACCGAGTGAACACCTCTTGTGTCATATCTTCCGCCAGCTCTACGTTGGAAACCTTGACCATGCAAAAACGGAAAATCGCGTCTCCGTATTCAGAAAACGATTCGACAAACACTTTTTCTAGGGTGCCCTGTTGCATATAACGACTAAGTACCTATAACTCTTACACTGAAACACTATCCGTGCAACTTAGTTGCATGTCGGGTACGTGTGGAGTAGTGTCATTTCATTCCTCAAACACAGTTCGAACATCATCTACGCCGTCGCCTACGAACAAAATCCCCGGCCGGGGATTTTTGCGTAGTGGGCGGCCAAGAAAGTAGGCTGCTTCGCGTTCGTCCGGGAATCAAAAGCTGTAGTGATGTGAGCTTACGAACCAGCGGGGTGAAATCTACAGTACTTAGCAGAATCATCGCTTTGCTCTGATTCTGCTAAGTAACTCGGAACCAATTTTTGTAAAATACTTCAAACAGCAAGTGCTATACTTAATAATAATGGAAACGAAAAAATTGCTCTCAATTAATGTCATTTTATTTCTGTCTTTCGCTACTTGGTGGGCATTTAGTGGCTTATGGGTGATCGATCCAACGACTACTGAAGACTACGGAATGGCAATTCTATACGGATTGCTATCAGCACCGATATCTCCATTCGCGTATTTTGTCGCGCAGTGGCTCGATGCACACACCTTCAACTACAACCTGTACTACTATTACACTCTCTTCGGGTTGGCAAGTTATTTGAAATTTTTCATTGTTATCTTGCTTTCAACAATTAGTTTTGGCATCGGTTTTATTTGCGCGTCTATTGTTGCACAAGCGGAAAGAAAATTTTCACGTATTAAACCTGGTCCACAATACTTTAAAAAATTGGCATGGCTTTTCTTTAAAGCAAACTTACTATTTATTCTGATTTACTCAGGAATAATTTTTGTGCAACAACCTCCTGTTCCCTTTGCCTCTTTGAAGTCAGTTATTGCCAGTTGCAGTACTTATAGTGAGTGTCATCATAATATCATCGCCGCAACGTATAAAAATTGTCAAAACCAGAGTGTACCTTATATCTATCCACTGAAGCAAGATTTGCCACTGCTTGATACATGCGTTCTTGAGTCAGTAATTGAAAACAATTTCTATAAAGATAATGTATTTGCAAACGAAATTGACACCGTCACAGACGTATTCTCGTCAGCTCTTCAGCAATCAAACAGGGACACAATTACTACGTTTTGTAATTCTCTTAATAATGAGCATCAGGGTGCTAGTGGCAATGTGACAAATCGTGAATTTTGTTACCAAAAATTTGATGTAGCACAAGCTGATATAGATGAAAAATTTTGCTTTTTTGTGCTCACAAAAAATGTATTTACTAAATCTGATAACCAATTACAATGTGTATTGGGTTTCGTCCCTTACCCATTGTTTGATGTAGATGTCTCGACACTCAATAAGTACTTTGCTGTTAATGGAGAGGGTTCTCTTAAAATATTTAAAAAAGACAGTGATGGTTTTAGATACTTTGTCAGAATATTTGACAAAATGAATGAGTACGATTGGATAGACATTGATCATGCTGCAATAAATAGCCAATATGCGCGTAAAGAGCTGCGTGAGCTTGAGGAAGTAGGTAAAGTCTTTTTAGACGACGGAAGAAAATTAGTTCGCCTCAAAACAGAATCCGTGAGCTTATCAGACACATCGTATGTGGTACTCGATTACCGAAATTTTAGCGTTAAACAGCAAAGTAACGATTACATAGTTGCTCACGTCATTACAGAACAAACATACACTCAGATAGAAACTTCAAGAATTAAAAATCTACCCCTGACTGATTCAAGGCAAATGTTGATTGAAATCGCAGAACAAATTACGCGTTAGCCACCAGTTCAACTTTATAATTTGCGTAGTGGGCGGCCATGAAAGTAGGCTGCTTCGCGTTCGTCCGGGAATCAAAAGCTGTAGTGATGTGAGCTTACGAACCAGCGGGGTGAGACCGAGAACACTGGGTAGATTTGGAGGCTATGCTGTACAAATAATATACGTAGTAATTCGTGACCGAACTTTCCGGTAACCGCCGGCTTTAAGGCTAGCTATAGACGAAGCTAAGCTGCAGTGCACATAGATTAGTTATCTGTGTCTCGCCGGCACTCACTTGCGCAACGTGCGCAGCTTCTCCACCGACGAACAACTCTCTTTCGTGGAGTTGTTCGTTGGCACTGCCGCTAGTTACTTGGGCTCGATGGAGCCGCCGTGATGTCGCCCACTTCCGTAAACCCACCGCCGGTACCCTTGTTAGTTTGCCAGCTCGCGACCACACCGCTGAGGTAGATGGTCGGCTGCAACCCAAGTGGCGTTGAACCGTCGGCGCCGAGATCGACCGGCTTACCGCTCGCGTTGATGAACTTGCGACGGTTATTGGCATCACTCAAGTCAAGGAACGTCGGATGGTACAAAACATCCGCCAAGTAGCCACGCCACTTCGACGCGCCGCCTGAACCGGAACCAACACCAGCACGCGTCTGCGCCTCCGTTGTGTCATCGCTCAGGGTAGCGCTGGCGGTTGAGACGCTGGCGTCGCTTTTGTACCACTGGAACGTGCTGCTCGCGAGGTTGTACGAGATAAGGAGGTTGTACCACGTTTGTGCGTTGAAGGTCGATGCGGTCGTTGTGTAGTTGAGGATATTGGTGTTCGCCGTGTTCTTGAGGGTGAGCGTAAGGCGACCATTGGTTGCAGCGAGCAAATCGACGCGGGTGGCACCAGCTGTGTTGCGCAGCTCAATGAGGCGCTGCGAGGTAGTCGCCCACGTAGCGCCACTGTAGTAGAACCAGAGGTTGATGACACCTTGCTTGCCAGCGGCACCGGTGAAAGATGTTGTGGTGAGGCCGTCGTTGGTGCCATCGTACTCAACAGCGGTCGCGACGTAACCACCAGCACCAGTACCAACGCTCCAGGTCGTGGACGCGGCACCCACTTGAATCGCCCCCGTCGTAGTTGAGAAGCCCGAAGCAGACGTGGTGAGCCGAACGTGCAGGTACTCATTGTTATCGATCGAGCTCGAGCTGGTATGCCAGACTGTCACGTCGTTGTAGTCGCTCGTCGTCGCGACGCCCCACTCGAGACCAGTTGGCACAACGAAGGTACCATCGGTGATGCTCGTGATCTGCTGGTACGCATACACGATTGTACTCGTTGCCTGGCCGCTAAGGTTCCCAAAGCTGAGCGCTGCCGGCGTTCGATCTGGCACACTGTTGGTATACCCACGTGAGACAGCCAGCGTCCCGGCTTTTGGCGCGAAGATGCTATCAAGCGACGCTCGCAGCGCACTCGCCGAAGTTTCATCCGCGCTCCACGTCGGCCCGTACGTGCCGCCGCTGAATGGTCCGTTGAAGGAGTCATAGAAGCTCGTGCTGTTGCCTGACGCGACGCGGTGGTTAATGCGGTAGTCGTCGTGCTCAGTATACGTGCCTCCCTCAGCGCTCAACGTGTCGGCAATGTTGTCGTGGATGTCGTGGCTGGTGCCGTCGTTGACGCGGATGACCGACGCACCGTTGATGTTGCCTGAGGATTCCTGATGCAGCGTATCTTTAATGAGCGTGTTGTTGCGAATTTCGAGCGTGCCAAACCAGGTGTGGATACCGGCCTTCGCCGTTGTCACCACGAGGTTCTCGGCGACGAGGCCGTCGATCGGCACGTTCGACGCTGTGTCGTCCATGTAGATACCCTGGCTGGTGCGTTCCTCGGTGAGTGACGGGTAAGTTACCGGCTCAACCGGGAGGTAGATGTAGTTGCGCATGAGGAGGACGTCAAATGGCACGTCGTCGAGCGTGGTGCCTATCTGGATGCCGTCAGCGTGCGCACCCGCCCAATCCGTTGATGATGACATCTTCCAGATAGTATTCGAGGTGAACTCAGTGCGAGCAGTGCTGAAAGCAGTGAGATCTGCCGCATCGTTGCCCATGGCGCGCAGACCATCAACGAGCTGGCGCTCAATGGTATTGCGGCGAGCGACCGCACGCTTGACGCTCGCGAAGACCGCGCCGAGGTACACGCCGTCGAAGTCGTTATCTTCAAGGATGGCGGTGTCGGCGATGTCGACGCGCACGCCCTGTCCCCACCGGAGTGGGTTTTGATTGACCGCGTAGCCACCGAAGCGGTTGTTCTTAAATATAACCATTGACTCAGCTGGGTACGCAACGGTATCAGAGACGAGCACCTGGTAGTGCGTCGCGGCAGCGAGCTCGTCGGTGTTGACGCCACCGTCATCGCGGTTGTAGCTGTCGCTTGAAGGCACACCCGTGAAAGTAAGTCCTGAGATAATGATACCGGTTGAACCGAGAATGTGGAGCTGCGCCGAAACCTCAGGCGCGTACGCCGTGCGTGCGCTCAGGAGCACCGAGCCGCCGGTAAAGGTTGATGTCGCACTAAAGTCGTACGTGCTCTCGGTAGCTCCTTCGTTCGCATCGACGAGTGTTCCCTGCATGGTGATACCGTAAATGTTTGCGCCTGCGACCGTCGCGTCATCGCGGAGGTATACCGTGTAGTCAGCAGTGTTGTCGAGCGCTTCTGCAGCCGCTAACGCTGCTTCGAGCTCGCTCTTGGTGCGCACGTCGTACGTACGTGTCTCGGTATTAATTGTGATGGCGGCGGTGTCGGTGGCCATTCCATCACTCACCGCGACGGTGAGTGTGTATGGACTCGACGCAAGGTCGGCGGTGTCGCCAGTGACCGTTGGCGTGATCTGGCCTGATGCTGTGATCTGCCAGTGGCCCGCGCCGTTGCCAGCCGTGATGCTGGCAGCTGTAATCGTGCCGGTGGCTGGCACGAGGTTGTACCCACCCGCGGCAGCAATCGTGAGCGTGCCGAAGCTGACAGATTGATCATCGAGGACTATTGATCCGGATGAGGTCGCATTATCAACGGTGACGCTAATTGCGCTTGAGGTCGCGTAGTTGCCGGCTGCGTCGCGGGCGATGGCGCGGAGCGTGTGGGCACCGTCGGCTACCGCCGTTGAATCCCACGAGAGACCGAAGGGGGCAGTGGTGTCCTCAACACCCAAATTGGCAGCATCAAGCTGGAACTGCACGCCGGCGACAGCGACGTTGTCAGAGGCAGTCGCGGAGATGGTGACCGCTGCGCCGATTGTCGTCGCACCGTTGCTCGGCGCGGTCATTGACACCGTTGGTGCGGTTGCATCAGCGTTGTTGACCATCACCGTGATAGTTGACGTGGCATAGTTACTGGAAGTGTCGCGAGCAACAGCAGTGAGTACATGGGCACCATCAGCAACACCCGTTGAATCCCAGGTGACCACGTACGGGGTAGAGGTGTCTTCGGTACTAAGGTTTGATCCATCAAGTTTGAACTGGACACCTGAAATGCTGATATTGTCTGATGCAGTAGCAGAGACGGTAACGGAGGCGCCAGAAACGGTTGCGCTATCGGCGGGAAAGGTTATAGAAACGACTGGCACTGTTGTGTCACCTGAGCTGCCACCCCCGCCTCCACCACCCCTGCGGCGCGTAGCAGTGGTTTTGGTCGTTGTCGCAGCGGGTTTGCTGGAGGGAGACACTATTGTCATTGAAGGTTGTGCTGACTGACCTATTTCACTGTTGATGCGGGCGCGCGTCTCGGGACCAATGCCGCCCAGACCAGGGATGCCAAACGCACGCTGAAAAGCTACGACTGCTGCCTTCGTTATTTCACCGTAGTATCCGGTTATTTCCGGGTGCGTGTAAAAGCCAGTTTTCTTTAAAAAAAGCTGGAGGGTAGCAACTTCAGGGTCGCGCACTGTTGGCCAGAGGTCTTTTGTGAGCAGTGGCAGCGCACTGGCAGCGGGAGCATCCACGATGACGGCTGATGGCGAGCCGCCCATAAGCGTATTAAAAACATTGCGTGTCTTTGGTCCCACTACCCCGAAACCGGTACTAGCCGGTGTACCACTGTGTACAATGGCATGTACTGCCTGGAACTGCTGCACCGCCTTTTCAGTTATGGCGCCAAAGTATCCGGTTATTTCCGGGTGCGTGTAAAAACCCAATTGTTTGAGCCCGCCTTGCAGGGTGCGAACCTCTACGCCACTACTACCAAGCGCTAATGACTCGGTGAGCGCTGCCATTACGTGGTCCGTTGCCGCAAATAGAACTACGAACGGTAGTAAGAAAACAATCAGAAATTTTTGCATAGATTACAGCCACCAGTATAGCACTTGGCTGTCAGGGTCGGCTCACTGCCTGAGTACGTCTGGCCCACCTAACAGAGACCCGGGTAACAATGCGGCCACAGTAGCGAGTGTCTACCGCAGTAGCGTCTGCACTACGTCTTCTCGTGTACCACCTACTTTCTTTCTGGGGTTAAGGCGATGCATTGGATCGTAGATAGTTTTAATCTGCTCGAACACCTGGATCAGCTCAGAGCCATAGAAGCCCTCAAGGAACGGGGTGCGAATGATGCCATCACTGTGGTCGGCACTCATGTTACCACGAAGGCGCTTAATGAGCCTAAATACCTCCTCCATGAGGCCAAAAATATCTTCGGTAACGGTATCCTTTCGGAAATCAAAGATCGGTACGACGCGGAATGATCCGTCACCAATGTGACCATGGAAACCGTAGGTGATTCCCCGTCGCACCAGAATACCTGTAAGCTGACGGATAAACTCGCCAAGTGCCGAAAGTGGCACGATCACATCTTCGATACACGGCATCGCCGTATAACCCGCTTCGTTGTGGTCGCGCATGAGCGTAAAAGAATTGCGGCGCACCATCCAAGCTGCAGTTACGTCTTCCGGTGCCGTAATCGCACGCACGAAGTAGCCCTTGGCTTCGAGGGCCACATGGCAGGCCACCGCTTGCGCCGCTGTCGCTTCAGCAGTGTCTTCACTGAGCTGCACTAAGATAAACAGATGTGCATTGGTGTCGATGTACGGCACTACCATATCAGCATACTCCGCCAAGTGCGTGCGAGCGCGCGCAAACGTATTTTTATCAAACGTCTCGAGTCCTTCAGGGTTGTGCTGGTACGCAGTCGCCACAATTTCTGGTAGATCTTCGAGTGCCTGTGCCGAAACGATGAGTAGTGCAGTATGGACCGGAAGCGGAACGAGGCGCAGCGTTGCCTTCGTGATGATGCCGAGCGTCCCCTGCGCCCCAACCATGAGCGGAATCTCGCTAAACTGGCCGCCAGTTACTAGCTCGTCGAGTCGGTAGCCTGCCGCACTTTTCTTCACGTCGCCAACGGCGGCGCGGAGCGCCGCCCCATGAGCATCGTATAGAGCCAGAAGGAGGTGCTCTCGTTCATCAGTTGCATCCTCCACCGCCTTTCGCGTCAGGGTAACCACCTCTCCACTCGCCAACACCACTTCAAGCTCGAGCGTATTTACGCCAGTTGCACCGTGGCGCAGGCTCTTTTCACCCGACGCATTATTACCGAGCATGCCACCAATCCCACAGAGACGGTTCGATGATGGGTAGCCCGGGAAGAATAGTCCATACACCTTGGCCGCATCTTCAATGTCACGAAAGTAGGCGCCGGCACCAACGGCCGCCGTCTGGGCAGCCGGGTCGATCGCCACATCATTCATATGACGAGTCAGATCGAGAATGTACCCAGTATTGAGTGGGCCGCCACTCATGCACGTGCCTCCGGCACGTACGGTTACTGAAATACCGTTTTCTGCAGCTGTACGTACCACTGCCTGAACCTCAGCCACATTTTTAGGAAAAAAGATCGCTTGTGGGACGAGCTTAAAATTACTCACGTCGCGGCTGTAGGTCTCGAGGACTGCTGGATCACGCGAAACGTCAATGGTATCAATCTGTGTCATACGCGTATAGTGTAGCATTTCGCGCATGCAGTTGCGTTCGATTGAAACAGGTAGCAGGTACGTTCATTACGTTGCCAACCTGCTAGCCGCACCTGCATCAAAAGACCGCCAAAGGCGGCTCTTTGATGGTAGGTGCGGTACGTATCTACTGACCGTAAACGCGTTTGTAGAGGTGTACACCAAGTATGGCTCCAATGACTGAGCCCCCGATGTAGCTCAGGCTCAGAGAGCCTAGGGCCAGCGCTACTGCTGGGTTGAGAATACCGGCTGAGCCCAACTGCGCCGCTACGGCAATGCCTAAGAGTAGCGATCCACCAACAACCACGCCCGATAGCGTGTCATTGACGCGGCCGGAGGCAACGCTCGCAACACCGAACGTGAAGAGCATAGCTCCTACGCACTCGGCGAGGAATACCCGGCCTGACTCCTCAGCAAAGGTGAGCGTGAGGCTCCCCATGTTAAAGAGTACTGAAAGCACGAGAGCCGCAGCCACTGCCCCGAGGAGCTGTGCCAGAATGTAGCGCACTGCTTCTGGTGTGCTCACCGTATCGATCGACCACAAGCCGAGCGTTACAGCCGGATTAATGTGACACCCTGAGACCTTTCCAATGCTGTATACAAAGAGGCCAAGGACGAGCCCCGCTAGGACGGGGGTGGGAATCACCGGCATACCAGCGACTGAGGAGACGACGGCGAGTGCTAGGGTGAACGTACCGACACTCTCGGCAATGAGTTTTGAATTCATAAAGAGATTGCTTAAAAAATTAAGGGAACTTTTCCTACTCCTATCTTAGCAAACAGTACCGGTAGGAACCGAGCGCTCATGTATAAATAAAAATCGGTCAGCCGACCAACGGGAGAACCACTGCCAACTGCCCACATCCCTCATCGGCAGACACGGGCAAAACTGCTATAATCTCGCCCATGTTCACCACCCTATACCAGCATTTTTCCTGGCCGATCATTGTTTCAGTTCTAGCATGTACCATAGTCGGCTACTACGGCGGTCCTTCCGCGCTCCTCTTGGTTGCCGTCTTGTCCATGCTCGAAGTCACCCTCTCATTTGATAACGCCGTGGTGAATGCAAAGGTACTCGAACGCATGAGTCCACTTTGGCAACAGCGATTTTTAACCTGGGGAATCCTGCTGGCGGTATTTGGTACGCGCTTCATCCTCCCCATTCTCATTGTCAGCCTGGCTGTTTGGGCATCACCATGGTTTGTGACCACCCTCGCACTCTACGACCCAGCAGCGTACGGTCGTCTCCTTCAGAGTGTCCACGGGTCGATTACCGCATTCGGGGGTATTTTTCTCCTCATGGTATCGCTGAAATATTTTTTTAATAAGGCGAAAGAACTCCACTGGATTGAAGTGATCGAGCGCCACCTCGTTCGCTGGGGACACATCGAAGCGATCGAAATTGCTTTAGCGGTCCTCTTTCTCATCACCATATCGTACTTCACGAGCTTTGACCAAGCATCAGTGCTGATTGCCGGACTCATCGGCCTCATGCTTTTTATCGTGATGGAAGGAATTGCCGGCTCACTTTCGGTCGAGAGCGACACGGCTGGGAGTGGCCTCATGCTTTTTCTCTACCTCAATGTCCTCGACTCCGCGTTCTCGCTCGACGGTGTCGTGGGTGCTTTCGCTCTCAGCACCAACCTGCTCATTATTGTGACTGGCCTAGGAATCGGGGCTTACTTCGTCCGTGCACTCACCGTGTACTTCGTCCAGCAGAAGACGCTCATGGAATTGGTCTACTTGGAGCACGGTGCGCACTGGGCTATTCTCGGACTCGCCATCGCCATGCTCACTAACTTAGTAGTGCACGTCCCAGAGGTAGTTACCGGTCTCGTCGGCCTCTGCTTTGTCGTACTCGCGTACGTCTCCTCACGTCGCGTGCCCCGCGGATAAATGAAAACACTGGCAGAAGCCAGTATTTTCATTTGTGCTCAGGACTGGATTTGAACCAGCATGCCCGTGAAGGCGCTACCACCTCAAGGTAGTGCGTCTACCAATTTCGCCACCTGAGCGTTCACACTCACCGTGATGAGTGGCGCCATTATGCACGAAAGTGCTTGGTAATTCAAGTTACAAAGGCCCGGCGCCTTTGGCGCCGGGCCTTTGCTTTGAGTGAACTAATCCTTCTTCTCTTCAACAGCCACTGGGGTAGCTTCTGCCTCAGGAGTAGTTTCTGGCGCAGCCTCCGCAACGGCTTCAGCTGGAGTTGCGGCAGTGGCAGCGGCTTCCTCAGCAGCCTTAGCGGCGGCTTCAGCTGCTTCGGATTCAGCTTTCGCCTGTGCTTCAGCGGCAGCAATTGCGGCGGCGGCTTCTGCCTCAGCCAGTTTCGTGGCTTCAGCGAGCGCAGCCGCCTCGGCGGCAGCGCGAGCGGCAGCTTCCATCTCTGACTCGGTTGATGAACTCATGAGGTTCATGCGACGCATTTGACGCTTGATCTCGCGTGCTACCTTTTCACGGATGAAGTAGAGCTTCGCGCGGCGTACCTTGGCACGCTTCACGATCTCGATCTTGTCGATGTTTGGCGAGTAGAGTGGGTAGATCTTCTCCACCCCGACACCACTAGCTACCTTACGCACCGTAAAAGTGGCACCAGCTTCGGTTCCATGCTTGCGCGCGAGTACCACACCTTCAAAAATCTGGATACGGGTCTTGCCCTTATCCTGGATCTTCTGGTGAACGCGCACGGTGTCCCCCGGCTTAATGCCGAGTTCCTTGCGATCTGCCATGTTTACTGGAGAGATGGCGACTCCCTGTGTCATTGTGTTCATATAATAAATGTATTGATACTGCTCAATTGCCAAAAGCCGCAATAAAACGTGCCCAAATCTACCACACGAGGCGGCGTTCTGCAACCGTCTTTGGTCGGCTGTTACTCAACGATCTGCTCGACTGCTAGCTCTAGCTCCATTGGCACAGGAGCGATGAAGCGCTCTCGTTCGCCGGTTGGTAACGTTACCTCGAGGGTGTGGGCATGGAGCGCCATCCGCGAGAGACCGAGCTGGTGCGAACGCTCGTTGTGGGCTGTCGCGTAGAGCGGATCGCCGACAATGGGACGGTCGATGGCGCGGAGGTGGACGCGGATCTGGTGCGTGCGGCCGGTTTTCGGCAACACCTTAAGGTATGAAAAGTGTTCACCGTCGATCTGCGCCTGACCGATGCATTCCCAGTCGGTCACCGCTTCGCGCAGGGTCCCGCGCGCGCCTGGCATTGCAGAGCGTAGGCGGAAGTCAGCGGGGCTGCGACCGATTTTCTTGCTGATCGTCCCCCACCGCTCACGCATCGCACCGTAGACGATGGCCCGGTACTCTTTCTTTGCCAGCCGATCATGAAACTGCGCCTTGAGGTGGGTGTGAGCCGTCGCCGTTTTCGCCAGAATGAGCACACCAGAGGTCTCCCGATCGAGCCGATGGACCACCCCCGAGCGCTCGAGCAATTCACCAGTTTTACTCCGTCCCGGCTCACCAACGCCTGCAGCCGTTGGCACGCGGCCCAAGAACCAATCGACGACCGTCGGTTCGGTCGATACGCCATCAGCGTGCACCATCACACCCGCCGGCTTGTTGATGACGAGTACGTCGTCGTTTTCAAACAGTATCGCGGTGTCGAGGTTAGGCATGTTTGATTGAAAAATCGGTAAAGACCTCTTTCGGTGTGCTCCACGTCACATCGATGCCGTCGGCGGCGGCGAGTAGCGACCCTTCGTGCAAGTACTCCACGAACTGCTTCAAGAGGTCCGGCTCACCCTGCGCACACACGAGCACCGAACCATCAGGGGCATTCTTGATCCAGCCGGTGATACCGAGCGCATCAGCTGCGTCTTGGGCGTAGGCACGGTACGCGACATTTTGCACTTTCCCCGTCACCACACATTGCATTTCCATCATTGCGCCAGTATACACCGACTATTGAATATTTTTCAAAAACCGGTAGTATGGTGCGTACCCAAATACGCACCAGGGCGATTAGCTCAGTTGGTAGAGCAGTCCGTTTACACCGGAAAGGTCGGGGGTTCGAGTCCCTCATCGCCCACCAGAGTCAACTTTTTGACTAGAACTCGCACCCGCTTCGGGTGCGTTTTCTGTTATTACCGCTTCTTGTGCACCAAATACATTCAGCATTTCTTGTGGCAGTTTAAATTTAATGTGAATACGGTAGGGCACGAGCTGACCTCCCTTCTTTCGTCCCGCTATCTTATCTCCTTCTTCTACTGGTCTTGAGTAGACCGTTACTTCATCAATCATCGCGTGAATTAAGTCGTATACCTCTGACCGATTGCTGGCTACCTTTTCTAGCATTGCTTGATACTTCTCATTAAATAAATTGAATGTGTCGATATACCCCTCGTTGAGAGTATTTTGAGAGAGACGTGCCTGTATTTGCTTTAACTGTTCGGTATGTGCTTTTTCTTTTGCGTTAAGCTCGCTCACACGCTCTTTCAGTGCGGGGAGATCAAGCAAGCCCGCCTCGTGTTGTTCGCGTAACAGAAGTTTTCTCGAAGGCACCCCCTCTATCAATTTAAGAACCCTCTCTTCCTCTTTCTGTAAGTGCTTAATTTCTGCACGCGTTGATTTAAGTTTCTGCTGGTACGCAAAAGTATCTACCGGATTTGCCAGTATCTTCTTACACACATTAACAATATAATCTTCAATAGCATCAGCTGGTACAGGCGTTGTATTGCAAGGGTTATCTTTGTGTAAGTGCCCCTTCCCTTTACAACTATAGTAATAAACCTTCTTTCCGGTACTTTTTACTGGTTTTGGAACACCCGCAAAATGCTTGGCGTAACCACCGTCTCGACAAGCTTCGCATCGTAGTAAACCACTTAAAAGATAGACGTGCTTGCTAGGTGTCTCCTTTTTCTGATGCTTGCTTTCACCTAGTATTTTCTGGGCTTTAGCAAAGGTCATTTCGTCAATTATCTGGGGAACGGATTGCATATACCAATCAGACTTTGAAACCTTCTTCCCTTTCTTGGTCTTTTTGTAATAAGCTCTACCAATGTAAATTTCGTCCTGAAGCAATCGTCTTACATTTTCAGGGTGCCATTGATATATAGATTTCTTATTCTTGGATGTACCTTTACGTTTTAGATACTTTATCGCAGAAGCATCAGGAGTAGGATACTCATTTTCTTTTAGCCAATCTGCGATGTTATAAACAGACATTTTACTGCTCGTGAGCATTTGAAATACCAATCGGACAGTTTCTGCTTCCTCATCAAGAACCACGAGACGTTTTGTGGCATCTTTAATGTATCCATATTTAGGAGCGCTACCCATATGAACCCCTTTTGCGAGAGCCTGTTCCCTTCCTGCCTGTGTTCTATCAAAAATAGTATCCCGCTCCAGCTCTGCAATTACCCCGATTATGCCCAACATTGCCCGACCAAAAGCTGTAGAAGTGTCTATACTCTCGTGTACTGAAATGAACTCAATATCATAGTCGTTAAAGAACGATATTGCATCAAGTAAAATAGTGAGCTTCCGAGCAAAACGATCAATTTTATATACTGCCACAGCGTCAAATGGCCTGCTTCCTTTTGGAGCCAGCGTCACCGCTTCCATTAAACGCGCAAAGGCGGGACGCTCGCCTAACTCAACCGTCCCACTAACTCCATCATCGAAGTAGATATGGTCTTCTCCAGCAAAAATAAACGGCTCTATAGAAGCAGCTTTTGACCGTATCATTGCTTTAACCGCGTCTTCTTGAAGGGCACGGCCATAGCGCTCCACTTGTTCTTCAGTAGATACTCGAACGTATATTGCTACTCGTTTTTGAGTTGGAGCTAATTTATCCATAGTTAGTAGAGCAATGTAGCATTGAACTATATAATCAGACTACCTCAAGTTATACTAATTTCAATATGGAGACTTTTAGCAAAGAGTTTGATACTTTTTACCAGATCGCCCTAGATGAAGCCACGAGGACTGGCCAGACCAGTGTGGCGGAAATTATGAGAGCTTTTAAGCTATCTCACGGCACCGCAACCTCGCTACTTAATAAAATGCTTGAAGCTGGAGTAATCACCCCAAAAGCAAATGATGAGTTGACTTTCGTTCCAGTTAGTGACGCTTTGTATGCAGAAGTTAAAGTATGGGTGGAACACAAGGAGCTCGTGTCATTAACTGATATACAAAGGGAGTTTAAATTGTCTTGGTCTAGAGCAAAAAGGTTATTGCTTTCACTTGAATGTAAAGGGGTTTTAGCTGGGGGTGAACTAGACCAAAAAAGAGCTGTTCAAGCAAAAACCTAATCTACTTCCACCAATGTCGCCATACATAGCTTAACAAAAACCCTGCCCCTAACCAGAAAAACCCCAACCAGATATAATTTCCCTTTTCCAAAGGATACACTGACGCCACAATATACGTCACAGTAACAACTAGAACAAGAACGTTGCAAGTAAGCCATTTTTATCTTTCATATGCTTACCCAAGCGTAATTCCCACAACAACCATTAGGACGAACAAAACAAAGAATAGTAACGACAGCCATTCATACCATTTTGCAATATTTACTTTTGCAGACTCCTTCCAACTCACTTTATTATCTCTTTTGTAGTGAACAAAGTCTGCCATCTTCTTCATTCCGTAGACCAAACCTACAGCAAACGCTCCAGTCACTAGACCAACTGCCAGTTGCATTAACATATAATAAAAATAGACCGATAAACGGCCTAGCGTCTGCAGAAAGCTCCCCGCTAGGCGATAGGCGAACCTACCTACTAGAGTTTCCCCTAGCAACCGAGAAAGGCGCTCCTAACGAGGAGCTTTCTACCTTTCTCGGTGTTTTCCTGCCATACCTTACCTCTCTTGGAGAGAGAACAAGGGTTAGGCATTTGTTGTACTTAATACGATACCTCTTGGGCTAATAAAAGTAAATAAAATAGGCACTTTATAAGTACCTAGATTTTTCTACCCCTTCTGTAGTTTGCTAACATCTGCTGACATTTTGACGCGCTGTTGACCTCACAAAACCTCACATTTTTGAGCACTTGTTGGACTAACATTTCCTAACATTTTGACGAGGTTACGAGAGTGACGAATGGAGCTTTTTTAGGAGCTGCTCATCTTCTGCTTGTGTAGAGGATATTTCAACCTCTAAATTACCAACGGCTTGTTTAGACCTTGCTTTAACTCCGTCCACTCTATTTGTAAAGAAATAATTCACCTTTTCACCGTCTCCAAAGGTAATATTCACCCCTTCTCCAAGGTCAAATTTGCGAGCCAGCTCCCTTTCACGCTCTTCTTTGGAGTATTTATCCATAGTAGATATTTTAATGTAATTTAAGGATTAAATATATCTTGTTCCAGCCCTCGGTACAGTGGCATATCCGGAGTGATATGTTTCCCTAATTCATACTTTAGATCAGTAGCATTACCCTGCCAGCCAACCATTTTCATCACTAATGCTTGGTGTGTTTGACCCGTTGCCTTAAAGTCAAAAGTAGTTACATCAGCAACTAATGCATCATAGGCAGTCTCATCGAGAACTAACCCCTGTTCTACGCAATATTTAGATAGTACAGTTTTATCAAAGAGGTAGTTTTCTATCTCTCTTCTACGCAACATTTTATTGCCTGTTTTTGCCGCAACAAAAGCGTTTCTGTCAGCATCAGAAGCACCATCTCTATCCTTTAGCAACAATAAACTCACACCACTAAACGCTTTAGATAATATGGTAAGTGCAAGTGATGCATTAGCGGCCAAGTCACCCCCACCACCTGACACAAAGAGCGTATCTTGGTGTGTTGTTTCAAAAATATCGTTATAGATTTGCGCGTCCATTCCTAATTCGGCACCATTTGTGGGGTCTGGGTCTGGTCTTCCCTCACAATACACAATTTGATGTGGCGCAACCAAACCAACAAGGTCTTCGAGCGCTGTTTCAAAAATCCTTTGCCAATTTTTCCTTGTATTTTCAATTGGTTTGATTGTCTGCGTGCCACTAAAATAATCCTTCTCCGAAAAGTCTAACACTTGGGATTTATCTTTCAGCTCTTCTTGAAGTGCTCGCAAAAAGCCAATCGAGTGGGTAGCTACCCATAGTTGGCAATTTGGCGGTATAAGTTTTTCTATTTCAATTAGCAACTTGCGTTGTATCGCAGTGTTTAGGTGTAATTCAGGCTCATCAATGCAGTAAACCGTATCATTATAGAAAGGAACCCTTACGACTAAATCTACAACTATATCCACCACTTCTTTTTCACCAGACGATAGGTTTTCAAATGGAAAATCTTTTGACTCTCCCTTTTCGAAATATAACTGCCCTTTTCCTTCCTGTACATTACCAAGACTGCTTATCTTTATACCAAGCACCTCATTTAAAATCTCATTGATTTTTCCAATCAACTCTCCCTTCACACTAGTATTGGTAACCTCTTCCTCTTTCCAGAACGCTGACAGAGCGTTGCCAAGCAACCTCTCATAGTTTTCAAGCATTCTATTATCAATAGCACTGGACGTGGCTGGTCTTTGCCTATCCTCACCAACTTTAGGTAAAGCTCTGGTTGCGTTTACTTTCAAAGAGTCAGTAAATCTATATGCCGTCCTAATATGAAAACTCTTTTCATTGAAGGAATTGGTACCATCTGCTTTCAGTGCTGATACTATGTGAGCATCAGTCTTCTCTTCTTCTAGAAGTGAGAATAATTTCTTTGCATAGAACCAAATATCTACACTTCTGTCAGCGTGTTTATACTGCCTTTGTATCTTCTCAAAAGCATCAAAAATAGAGCTCTTACCGGAACCATTTGGGCCAACCAGAGCAATAATTCTTGACGGTGTGTCTCCAAGCTCAACAGTTAAGTCATCAAAACGCTTGAAGTCCTTGAGTTTTACTTCTTTGAGTAGCATTAGGAGCTATTCTACGCTTGAAACGCGGGGTGTAAAGCCAAATAAGCGCTTAAGACTTGTTTCGACCATATTTAACTAACTTCTCTCTAAAATCAGGTAACAGCAGTATTAGTGGGTATTTAGAGTAATAGTTCAATGTAGAAAGACGTCGCTCACGAGTACAAAATTGTGCACGGCTTGTCCGTGCCATTTTTGTTCGTGGGCGATGAGCAAGCAAACTGCTTTGCTTGCGTAGGGGCTCAAAAACCGCAGCGATGCTGAAGGCGAGCGAGGTGGGGTCGATGAAAATTTCTGAAAGAAATTTATCAGTGACCGAGTCCCTCATCGCCCACCAAAGTAAAATACAAACGGCACCACTATAGTGG
>JACCDY010027579.1_pt1 | contig 19151 bp, 17 predicted proteins | sample 7446391 | NCBI WGS metagenome assembly JACCDY01 (sample SAMN15323451, study PRJNA562643) | freshwater metagenome | isolation source: river surface water | place: USA:Blue River Watershed | collected 2017-08-18
ATGTCTCAGGGGTATGGGGCATTACTGTCATCCTCGCTTTTCAGCCTTGCGATTTTGGCTCTCTATAAGCAGCCTTGGCTGAGTGTTGCACTCTTAGTGATTGCACCGGGTCTAGCAATTTACCTGGGGCTCTCGCCTCTTGCCGGTGTAGTCAGCGCGCTAGCGGCACTCTTCATTCTTGCCATGATGGCCAACCCGCTATTTGCACGGGTAACTTTTGGCGTGAATGTTGTTGCCGGAACCACCCTCGCTGGGCTTTTGATTTACTCCGGAAGTCCAGCCGTTCAAAGTTTTGGAATTGCTCTTCTCGATGACAGTGCGCGTCTTTTCGCTTTGGCGATTTCTGGGCTGGCAATTGTTGGCCTAAATGCAACGGCGTTTCTGGGCGGGCGGTACCTAATCACTCGCCACTTGCACGTTGGAACTCCGTTTGATCGAGCTATCGCTACTGATCTTCAATCTCAGTTGGCCCTTGAGCTTGCCGAGCAGACTGAGCGTTTTGAGATTGCTCGTGACATCAACGAGCTCATCATTCAAAAGGTTTCTGCCGTGATTTCACAGGCTGAGGGTGGTCTCTACGCCGCCAAAGCCGACATCAACTCTTCGATTAGAACTCTGGAGCGTATCGGCCAGAGTGCGAGAGCGGCACACACCGAACTGCGAAGACTCTTCGACATGTTGAACCGTAAGCACACCGTTACTGCCGCACCGCCTCGGATCAAGAATCTCGAAGACCTTGTTGTGGCCTATCGCGAGTTCGGCTATTCCGTGTCGATGAGCCATGAGGGAGTGCCGTTTCGAATCAACTCCGGCGCTGAATTGGCGGTCTATCGAATTGTTGTCGATGCACTCGAAAACGTGAAGCAGCACTGCCCAGTTGGCACCGATGTGAGCATTGCCTTTAGCTGGGTTGACGAAGGTCTACAGGTGTTAGTCAAAGACAATGGCGTTGAGGTCTCCCGACGCGCAGATCTAAACCTGAGCGTTGAAGAGTCTGGCTACACCGCCGACGACGACATACGAGCTCTTATTGAGCCCATCAAAGGCGCTAGTATCACTGCAATGCGGGAGCGCGCGGCGCTTTATGGGGGAAGCATCGAAGCTACTCAGGTTCCGGGCGTTGGTTTCACGCTTTCAGCAATTTTCCCTAGACTCAAGACCTTGGCTGCGTCCGGTCAACGAATTCACTAAAAATGGCCAATCTCATTCGTGTCGGATTAGTTGACGGTGACGCTGATATCAGAGCTGGCCGTCGAATGATTTTCGAAGCCCAAGGTGACCTTCAAATTGTTTTCGAAGATGATGATGCTGTTTCGCTAGCCGAGCGCGCGCCCAAAGCTTTGATCGATGTCCTAGTAATTGACCATCGCCTCAAATCCCTTGATGGCGTTTCCGCAATTGTTGAACTAAATCGGGCTTATCTCGCTTCGGATTCAAAGATGCCGCCGGTTATTTTGACCGGTCCTTACTTCAGCAAAGAACTTCAGTTGGCAAGCATCGCTGCTGGCGCGACGGATCTAGTTACCCAAGAGGCCGGACCAGAAGAGCTTTTGCGGGCGGTTCGTTCCTCTCAGGCTAAGGGAGACAATCCAAACTTTGCTGAGTTGGGTGAATTTCTTACCCAGTTTGATGAGCTCCCTGCGGCGCCAATAGGTTTTGCGCTTAACGTGGCCAACCTCGATGAGCAAACCCGGCTATTTGTTGCTGAGTTCTTGTCTGGAAAGGACGATTCAGAAATTGCAGCGCACTTTGAAGTGCCTAATTACCGGGTACGAAAGACCCTGAACGACCTGACGGCAAAGTGTGGATTTGCCACCAGGGCTCAGCTGTTTTTAGCCTTCAAGGTTGTCGCGACCAGGTAGCCAGCTCTTGCCAGGCTTGCCCCAACCGTTGTCTTCGATAATGTCCGTCGAAATCTCTTTCCACGGTTCTGCGAGGCGGTCAACATAGAGAATTCCATCTAGGTGATCAAACTCGTGCTGGAAGATTCGCGCAAACCATCCGTCTGCTTCGATGCGTACCGGTTTCTGGTCCAAATCAACGCCTGTGACTATCGCAGTCTCAGCTCGCTTGAGGGGAAAGCGCTCACCCGGTACCGATAGGCAACCTTCGATTTCGGTGTCCTCGTCAGCCGGCTCGTCGCTCACCGGGCCAATCTCTAGGCTCGGGTTGATGATCACGCCACGGCGTTCGTTTCCTTCATCGTCGGCGTAGTCGTAGGTAAAAATTCGCAGACCAACGCCGATCTGAGGTGCAGCTAGGCCAACACCTGGAGCCTTGTCCATAGTTTCAAACATGTCGGCTACCAAGGTTCTGAGTTCGTCGTTAAACTCAGTAACTTCGGCGGCTCGGTTGTGTAGCACTGGGTCTCCAGTGATGCAAATAGGTCTAATGGTCATCCTACAAATTTACCCCCGAGCCTCACCGGAAACCCTCGATTTCAAAGATAGAGTCGAAGGGCTACAAAAAGGGAGAGCAAATGGGACCAGGTCTAGACATGCGCACCGTCGCTATCTTGCTTGCGGTCCTAGCTGCTGTGGCCTTGGCCTTTGGTGCCCAGTTCCAGAACGACGCGGTTGTTCAAAAAAGCAAAATAAAAGACAAGCTCAAGGGCTCTCTGTCGCTAAAACAACTGCTCAATGTCATCAAGCACCCAAAGTGGCTTTCTGGCACCTTTTTCATGGGGTTGGCCATCATTCTTCAACTCGGGTCTCTCTCGCTTGCGCCCCTAATCGTGGTTCAGCCCATCGGTGCTATTGCGCTGGTGATTACCTCACTTCTCAATGCACGAGCCACTAAGACTCGGCTAAATCGGGGCACAATTCTTGCCATTTCGCTGTGTACTTTCGGCATCGCCGCTTTTGTATTGATGGCCTCAGGTGTTGCTGACGAGACCGAACTCACCGATGGTCACTTGGTTGAGGTTCTGATTGTTCTTGCCTCAATCCTTGTCGTGTTCGGTGTTCTCTTTTTCACGCTCGGAAAGCGCATGAATGCGCTGATCTACGTGGTTGGAGCGGGCGTGCTGTATGGGTTCGTTGCTACCTTGGCAAAGGTAGTTATTCAGCGTATTTATCAGGGCCAGTTTGAATGGTTGACAGCACTGTGTACTTTGGGGCTTCTGATTGCCGTTTCACTTGGCGGCTGGTTTGTTCAAAATGCTTATTCTTCGGGGCCGCCTGACCTAGTAATTGCTGGCCTAACTGTTATTGATCCGTTGGTTGCCGTGTCTATCGGAATCATCATCCTCGGTGAGGCCCAGCAGGCAAGCGTTCCGACCATGATTGGCTTTGGACTCAGCGCGGTGGTGGCGGTAGTTGGTGTTTACCTAATTTCAAAGGTGCATCCCGAACTTCGACCTAAAAAAGCACACGCGTAGTTCCGCCGGCTGGGAGTTCAAGTAAAATTTCAGTGTGGGTTCGTCCCGCAACATCGTCTTCTTAGTAGAGGTTAGAACTTTGGCAGTAGCCCCCGGTACTCCTGGTTTCAAAAAACTTACCATCGTCATTGGTTGTGACACATTTCCGCCCGACATCAATGGTGCAGCGCGATTCGCCGAGCGTCTAGCCGGCGGACTGGCGCGCCATGGGCACGATGTTCACATCATTGCCTCTGCATATAACGAACAGCACGGCACCTTCATCGAGCAGCATGACGGCGCCAAGATGACCGTTCACCGCATCAAGAGCTACCGAATTCCTCAGCACAAAACGCTGCGCTACGTTTGGCCATATTCGCTAAAGGCCAAGACTGACAAGATTCTGCGCGAGGTAAAGCCTGACGCTGTTCACATTCAGTCGCACCTGATTATGGGTAGATACCTGGTCAAGAGTGCCAAGGAACAGGGCATTCGACTTCTCGCGACCAACCACATCATGCCTGAGAACCTTATTAAGTACTCGGTAATCGTGCCAAAGTTCCTCGAAAAGACCGTCATGAAAATGGCCTGGGCTGATGCCGGGCGCGTTTTGTCTCAGGTTGATGCAATTACTACACCAACGCGCCGTGCCGCTGAGCTTCTAGAGGCTGCTGCCGGGGTCGACGGTGTGTTGGCGATTAGCTGTGGTATCGATGCTTCAAAGTTTGCTAACACCTCACCGACTTCAAACGCAGAGCCGAGAATTCTGTTTCTTGGTCGCCTAGATTACGAGAAACACATCCACAACCTGCTGAAGGCCGTGGCCATGCTGCCAAAATCGCTCAACACACAGGTGGAGATTGTTGGTGACGGCGGCGAGCGTAAGTATCTGGAAAACTTGGCGCTTGAGCTGGGCATCGCGAAGAACGTGCACTTCTTGGGGCACATCAGCGAGCAAGAATTGCCGAAGGCGTATGAGCGCGCGACTTTGTTCGCAATGCCATCTATTGCAGAGCTGCAGAGTATTGCAACCATGGAGGCGATGGCCTCGGGTCGACCGGTCGTTGCTGCAGACGCCATGGCCCTGCCGCACCTGGTGCACGATGGTGACAACGGCTACCTCTTCCAGCCTGACGACGTAGTTGAATTCAGCGACAAGCTGAAGCGGATTCTCACGGCAGATCAGGCTGAGCTCGATCGTCTGTCTGAAAACTCACTTCACCTAATTCAGGCGCACGACATTGAGCGCACGCTGACCATTTTTGAGGGGCTCTATCGCGGTGATAATGACACCGATAAGACCTCTGATGACAACAGCGATGACTACACCCGCCCAATCGGTATTTTGCCGGAATCGTTGCATGATCGTGTTGAGGCACTTCGCGAGCGAGCACGAGCCTTGCGTGAGGCAACTAATGAGCTGAGAGATAAAGCAGAAGACGTAGCCGAAGAGGTTATCGACAAACTCGAGGACATTCGTGACGAGGTGCTAGAGAAGGCCCACGAGGTAAACGAGCGGGTCAAGAACTCAGCAAAGAAAACCGCCAACAAGGCAAAAGAGGCTGTGAAGGATGCAGCCGAACGCTTGAGAAACGAAGATAATTAGAAACTCAAGACCAGGGGGAGTTAGCTCAGCCGGTTAGAGCAGCGGACTCATAATCCGTCGGTCACGGGTTCAAGTCCCGTACTCCCTACCAGTAGTCCGTTTATCGCGGTTAGTTGACTGCGATAAAGGCATAAGATTTGACGAGAATAATTTTTCAGCCGAAGGTGGTTAGATGTCTCCAAAGGACAAGGCACTAAGCGACGACATCGTTGCGGTGCCGCTTCGTCATCCTTGGCGTTGGGTGTCAGCAGTTATTCTTGTTGCCCTCATTGGTAGCTTCGTTTACTCGCTCTGGGCCTCGCCAAACATCAACCACGACATCATTGACAAGTACATTTTCAATGAGAAGGTAATGGCAGCTGCCCTGCTTACCGTTGTGCTTACGGTGATTTCAATGTTTATCGGTACCATCCTGGCCGTAATCTTTGCCGTGATGCGACTTTCTCCAAACCCTGTCTTGCGCGCGGTGGCCACCGGATATGTCGGTTTCTTTCGCGGAACCCCGCTGCTATTGCAGGTAGTTTTCTGGGGTTACCTGGGCATCATCTACCCGAACATTGAAATCGGAATCCCGTTTACCGACATCATTTGGTTCTCTGAAAAGACCAGCTTGGTGTTCACCGCGCTAATCGCCGGCATCATCGCACTTTCTCTAAATGAGGGTGCCTACGCAGCCGAGATCGTGCGAGCAGGAATCCTCTCGGTTGATGCTGGGCAGACTGAGGCAGCAAAGTCCCTTGGCATGAGTTCTGGGTACACCCTGCGCCGAATCGTTTTGCCTCAGGCTATGCGCGTGATTATTCCACCGATGGGCAATGAGTTTATTTCAATGCTCAAGAACACCTCGTTGCTTCAGGTAGTCGCAGTTATGGAGCTCTACGCTCGCACTTCGCAGATTTCATCACAGAACCTTGCCCAGGTGGAGCTATTGGTAGTCGCCGGATTCTGGTACTTGGTTATGACTACTGTCCTCTCAATTCCTCAGAATTACCTCGAGAAGAAATACGGTCGCGGTTTTAGCGTTGCCGATCAAAAATCGCGCTGGATGCGTATTGGCATGAAGGGAAACGTATGAGCAAGCCGCTGATGGTAGACGCTCGCGCGATTCGCAAGAGTTTCGGTGCCAACGAGGTCCTCAAAGGAATCACGCTTCAGGTGGAGCAGGGTCAGGTTTTGTGCTTGCTTGGTCCTTCGGGTTCCGGTAAGTCAACGTTTCTGCGCTGTATCAACCACCTAGAAACCATCAACGGTGGTCGCCTCTATGTAGATGGCGAGCTCATGGGTTTCAAGGAAAAGTCAGATGCTATCTATGAGATGAAGCCAACCGCGATCGCCAAGCAGCGTGCCGAAATCGGTATGGTTTTTCAGCGTTTCAACTTGTTCCCTCACCTAACCGCTCTCGAGAACATCATCGAAGCGCCGGTTGGCGTAAAGGGTGTGTCAAAGGCTGAGGCAATCGCTAAAGCCCGAGAACTTCTCGATTCGGTCGGCTTGGCAGATAAAGCGGATAGCTACCCATCGCAGTTGTCAGGTGGTCAGCAGCAGCGTGTTGCTATTGCCCGCGCTTTGGCGATGGAGCCAAAACTGATGCTATTCGACGAGCCAACCTCGGCACTTGACCCAGAGCTCGTCGGCGATGTTTTGGATGTAATGCGCAAGCTTGCCAAGAGCGGCATGACCATGATTGTCGTGACACACGAAATGGGCTTTGCCCGTGAGGTCGCCGACACCGTCGTATTTATGGACGGCGGAGTGGTCGTTGAGTCTGGCAGTCCGACCGAGGTTATTGAGAATCCACAGAACCCAAGGACAAAAGCCTTCCTAAGCTCAGTGCTTTAGTCATTTCGTTCTTGTAAACATTGCGCCAAACCCGAATAATTTTCGCGAGCCTCAATTAGGCTCTAAAAGTACACCCCACAAACCCCTTAAGAGGAGAACACGTGTCTGTTTCAAAGATTGCGGGATTTGCAGCTCTTGCGACCGCTAGCCTTTTTGTTCTAACCGGTTGTGCCGCACCTGCAGCAACCAACACCGATGAACTTGTTCCGACTGACGCAGCTGCGGCCGCGCTTTTGCCTGAAGAGTACAAGGACGGCATCTCAGTAGCCAGCGACATTCCTTACGCTCCAATGGAGCTTTTCGACGAGAACGACAACCCAACCGGTTTCGACTACGACCTGTCAGTTGAGATTGGCAAGAAGCTTGGTGTTGTACTTAGCTTCAACGACCAGGACTGGGATGGAATCATTCCTTCACTTCAGTCAGGTACCCACGACATCATCATGTCGGGTATGAACGACACCCTAGAGCGCCAGGAAGTCCTTGACTTCGTTGACTACTTCTCAGCTGGCTTTGCAGTTGTGGTTGCTGAAGGTAACCCAGAGGGCATCAACAGCTTCGCAGACCTTTGTGGAAAGGTAGTTGCAATTCAGACTGCAACCGCACAGATCGACCTAATCAACGCGGTAAACCCAAGCTGTGACACCCCGATTGAAGTTCTTGAGTTCCCAACCGATGGCGATGCTCAGAACGCAATCCGTGCTGGTAAGGCTGTTGCCGGTGTAAACGACGGACAGGTTGCGGCCTACACCGTTCAAACTGCAGGCGAGGGTGCCTACTTTGACCTAGTTGCACCTACCGACGCACCTGAGGGCTACACCTCGGCTCTAACCGGTATCGGTGTTCTTAAGGCCAACACAGGCCTAACCGCAGCCATTCAGGCCGCTGTTCAGTCACTTATCGATGACGGTACCTACGCTCAGCTTTTGGCTAAGTGGAACCTGTCACCGTTCGGTGTTACCGAGGCGACCATCAACGGCACCAAGTAATCTCAAATCTGAGGCGGGGGCATGCTTAGGCGTGCTCCCGCTTTACTTTTATCTGGAAGAATTGAAGTATGAACAACGTTGTGCTCCGTGAGGTGTCTTCTGCTGAGGACGCAATCAAGGTGGCCGAGTTTTTTAGAACCGTTTGGCAGGACGGCGACGACGTTGCCCCTTTTGATTTGATTCTGGCTGCCGTACACGTTGGGGCTTACTGCGTCATAGCCGAACTCGATGGCCATGCAGTTGGTGCGTCGTTCGGCATCAGGGGCAGCTTCAATTCTGAAAACATTCTGCACTCTCATGTGACCGCAGCTACGGTTTCGGGTGTTGGCTTTCAGATCAAGCAGCACCAATTGGAATGGGCTAAAGACAATTCCATCGATGCAATCACCTGGACCTTCGACCCGCTGGTTCGCCGGAACTGCTACTTCAATTTTGTGAAGCTAGGCGCAATCGCTGTTGAATACCTACCGAATTTCTATGGATCAATGACCGACTCGATCAACCTGGGCGACGTTTCGGATCGCTTATTTGCCTACTGGTCAGTCAAAGCCAAAATCACGGATAGGCCGTTGGCAAGCCTACGAAACGCAGGACCAGAAGAAGTTGTTGTCGAGATACCCGAAGACATTGAAACAATGCGCTCAGTGGATCTTGAATCGGCGCTGAAAGTGCGCATGCTGGTGCGCGATCAAATGCTGGACCTGATGAACACCGGATGGCAGGTTACCGCCATGACTCCAGACCGAACCTCGCTGATTTTGAGCAAGACCGAATAGAAACAGGAACCAATGAAACTCGAAGCCGTAGAGCTAATTCGTCTAAATGTCCCATTGAAGTCCGCCTTCCGCACTTCATTTAGTTCGGTAAACACCCACGAGGTGGTTTGGGCCCACGCCATTACTGATTCTGGCGAGGGCTGGGCAGAGTGCGGCGCGAATGACCGCCCTGATTACTCGAGCGAGTACCACACGGGCGCTATGGCCGTTTTGAAGCAGTTCATGCTTCCAGACCTGTTTGCACTGGGAAATGACCTCACAGCCGAATCTGTGGCACCAACTCTAGAGTGGATCAAGGGCCACCGCATGGCCAAGGCTGCAATTGAAACAGCCCTTCTCGACGCACAGTTGCGAGCGGCAAATACTTCGTTTGCCACCTACCTTGGCGCAACCAAAACCAAGGTTCCAGCCGGTGTATCGGTTGGCATCATGGACTCACTGCCTGAGCTAATGGAATACGTTGAGCGTTACCTGAACGAGGGTTATGTTCGAATCAAGCTGAAGATTGAGCCGGGTTGGGACTACGAGCCAGTGAAATTGGTTCGCGAAACCTACGGTGATGACCTCTTGCTTCAGGTCGATGCCAACACCGCTTACACGCGCAACGACTTCGATTTGCTGAAGCGTCTGGACGAGTTCAACTTGCTGTTGATTGAGCAGCCAATCAACGAAGAGGACATGCTGGGCCACGCCAAGCTTGCCGACTACATCGAAACCCCAGTGTGTCTTGATGAGACGATTATTTCGGCAGATATCGCCCGCGATGCAATTGAACTCGGGGCAGCCGAGATCATCAACATCAAACCTTCACGTGTTGGCGGTTACCTAGAATCCAAGAAGATTCATGATGTTTCTGTGGCCAACAACATCCCGGTTTGGTGTGGCGGCATGCTCGAGACCGGCATTGGGCGAGCGGCAAACTTGGCGCTTGCAGCAATGCCAGGGTTTACTTTGCCGGGTGATACCTCGGCATCGTCGCGGTACTTCGAGGTTGACACCACAACACCGTTTGTATTGGTTGACGGCCACATCGATGTTCCGACTGGGCCTGGAATCGGTGTTGACCCGATTGCGGAGATTGTTGACCGCTATGCAGTCTCTCGCGAGTGGATTAAGGCTTAGTTAGAGGATTTCTCACTGAAGTAGCAGGTTGGGCACAGTGATTCGTAGGTCACGTGCACGCCGTCAATGGCAACCTGTTCACCATCAAAGATAAATTTGCCGTCCAGCTTGCGGGCGTTGAACATGGCCTTGCGACCACACCGGCAAATTGTCTTGAGTTCTTCCAACGAGTGTGCGATTTCCAGCAACCTAAGTGAACCCGGAAATCCGTGCGTCAGAAAGTCGGTGCGGATACCGTAGGCCAAGACTGGAACCGAATCTAGAACGGCAATCTCGAGCGCCTGATCAACCTGCTGTGCTGTCAGAAACTGCGCCTCATCAATTAGTAGGCAGGCGATTTCCTTGCCGGTCTTCGCCCTGAACTGTTCAACCCTCGAGGCAAACTCTGCTCTCAGGTCAAGTTCAGGGGTAATCAGGAAGTCAACCTCGCGGTCAACTCCTAGTCGGCTGGTTATCGCCCGCTCGCCCTTGATATCAATTGCTGGTTTGGCCAACAGAACGTGCTGGTCACGCTCTTCATAATTGTGTGCTGCCTGAAGCAGAGCGGTGCTCTTGCCACTGTTCATTGCTCCGTGGCGAAAGTAAAGCTTGCTCATTCGTAGCTGCGGAAGACAATAACCGCGTTGTGACCACCAAAACCAAATGAGTTGCTCATAGCCAGGATTGGTCCGGCTGGTAGCTCGCGAGGAGAGGTAACCACATCAAGTGGAATCTCTGGATCCTGATTCTCAAGGTTGATTGTTGGGGGAGCGGTGCGCTCGTGAAGAGCCAGTACGGTGAAGATGGCCTCGATTGCACCGGCTCCACCTAGTAGATGGCCAGTTGAAGACTTGGTGGCCGAGATGGCTACCGAATCAAGATGGTCACCAAAAACTCGACGAAGAGCGGTGTATTCGGCGATGTCGCCCACTGGTGTGCTCGTTGCGTGCGCATTGATGTGGATTACGTCAGTTAGCTCTGCGTCAGCCTGCTTTAGTGCAGCCAAGACTGCTCGCGCAGCACCGCTACCCTCTGGGTCTGGAGCAGTGATGTGGTAGGCATCAGAGGTTACAGCGCCACCAACTACCTCGGCATAAATCTTTGCTCCACGCGCCTTGGCGTGCTCCTCGGTCTCAAGAACAAGGGCACCACCGCCCTCGCCCATTACAAAACCATCGCGGGCTACGTCGTACGGACGTGAGGCGCGAGTTGGCTCTTCGTTTCGGCGAGATAGAGCGTGCATCGAAGCAAAAGCTGCGATCGGCATTGGGTGAATTGCAGCTTCAGAACCACCGGCAACAATTACGTCAACCTCGCCCGAACGTAGGCGGTTTAGAGCATTTGCAATTGCTTCGGTACTTGAGGCACACGCTGATACAGAGGTGCGCACACCACCACGGGCAGAAATTTCCATACCGATGGCGGCAGCTGGGCCGTTAGGCATAAGCATTGGCACAGTCATCGGCATTACGCGACGTGGGCCCTTCTCCTTGAGCGTGTCGTACGCGTCCAGGAGAGTCCACACTCCACCGATTCCGGTGGCAAATTCAACCGCGAGACGCTCAGGCTCGACGTCTGGCGAACCAGCGTCAGCCCAAGCCTCGCGTGCTGCGATCAACGCAAACTGGCTTGATGGGTCGAGGCGCTTGGCCTCCTGCGGGGTTAGAACCTCAGCTGCTGGAACCTTTGCCTGTCCGGCAAAAGTCACAGGGATCTCATACCGCGCAATCCATTCCTGTTCGAGAGTCGAAATGCCAGACTCTCCGGCAAGCAATGCCTGCCAGGTTGAACGCGCGTCACCACCGAGAGGCGTAGTAGCGCCGATTCCGGTGACAACGATTTTTTTAGACAATGTTTTTAGCCTTCGCCTAATTACTGAGCTGAAACGATGAAGTTAACTGCGTCACCAACGGTGATTAGGTTCTTAACCTCTTCGTCAGGGATCTTTACGCCGAACTTGTCTTCAGCGTTAACAACGATGGTCATCATTGAGATTGAGTCGATGTCTAGGTCGTCGGTGAATGACTTCTCTAGCTGAACAGCCTCGGTAGCAATACCGGTCTCTTCGTTAACGATCTCTGCAAGACCGGCAAGTACTTCGCTCTGTGAAAGTGCCATTGATTTCTCCTTATTGGTTATTTGACCGAGGTTAAGTTTACGGGAGTACTACTACTTGAGCGCCGAAGGCAAGGCCCGCGCCGAAGCCAATTTCAAGTGCCAAACCACCGGACTTTACCTCGCCTGACTCAAGTAGTGCGTGCATTGCCAGCGGAATAGATGCGGCCGAAGTGTTGCCGGTGTAGACGATGTCCCTGGCCACAACTACGTGCTCTGGAACGGCTAGCTGCTTGGCTAGTTCGTCAATGATTCGGATGTTGGCCTGGTGGGTGACAATCGCAGTAAGGTCATCGGCGGTGATGCCGGCCACTTCGAGCGCCTGGCGAGCAACCTTAACCATCTCCCAGACTGCCCACTTAAACACGGTGAGGCCCTCTTGACGCAAGGTCGGCCATGATGCAGTACCGTCGCGCAGCTCGAGTAGTGAGGCGCTCATGCCAACTGCATCCCAGTGCGAACCATCTGAGCCCCAAACTGTAGGGCTAATTCCTGGTGTGTCTGAAGGGCCCACGATGGCAGCACCTGCACCGTCTCCGAGCAGGAACGAAATTGTGCGGTCGGTTGGGTCGATGAAATCTGAAAGTTTCTCGCCACCCACAACTAGTACGTATTTGGCAACACCCGAGCGGACCAGTGCGTCTGCCTGGGCGATTCCATAGCAGTAGCCGGCGCAGGCGGCCGAAATGTCAAAAGCAGGTGCTGGGTTTGCGCCAATTTTGTCGGCAAGTAGTGCTGCCGCAGAAGGTGTCTGGTGCGGGTGAGTGATCGTGCTGAAAATAACCGCACCGATTTCACTTGGGTCGATGCCTGCCTTCGCAATGGCTTCGTTAGAGGCTGATACGGCCATGTCCATAAGGCTCAAATCAGCGCTTGCGCGCTTGCGGGTGATGATGCCGGTTCGCTGACGAATCCACTCATCACTCGAGTCAATCGGGCCCGCGATGTCATCGTTGGTGACTGTGAGGTCACCACGAGCGGCGCCGAGTGAGTAAATTTTCGAGAATTTTACGGTCTCGTACTGCTTGAGAGTTGGCTGCGACATTTATCCTCGGTTTTCTAAAGATTATTCAAATTTACTGTTTAAAAAATCAACGGTGGTTGTTGATTAGCGACAAAGCTGCGTCGAGATTATCGGGGGTCTTTACAGCGAGAGTTTCGATGCCCGGCATTGAGCGCTTTGCCAGACCGGTCAGGGTTCCAGCCGGTGCCAGTTCTATAAGGGCCGTAACTCCCGCTTCGACCATGGCTGCCATGCAAAGGTCCCAACGCACTGGACTAGAAACCTGGTTAACCATCAGTTGAACAAATTCAGAACCGGACGCAATCTTTCGTCCGCCGTTGTTGCTCCAAAGTGAGACCAACGGGTCACTGACTTCAAGACTTGCCGAGTAATCGGCCAGTACCTGAACTGCTGGAGCCATAAATCGGGTGTGGAATGCACCGGCTACCTGCAGGGGAATTACTCTGGTGCCAGCGGCTGGCTCAGCCTGAAGCGCAGCAATAGCCTCAGCTGTTCCTGCAGCTACGATTTGGCCGCCACCGTTGTAGTTTGCTGGCTCCAAGCCAAGTTCAAGAAGGCGAGCCTCTACCTCGATTTGCTCACCGCCCAGCACAGCTGCCATGCTGGTCTGTTCCATCGCGGCTGCGGCAGCCATTGCGTCACCGCGGGTTTTAACAAATTTGATGCCTTGCTCAGGTGTAAAAACTCCTGAGGTAACTGCGGCGGTTACTTCGCCAACTGAGTGACCGGCGACGCCCGAAATTCCCAACTCGCTGGCGGTTTTGCCGCCGCTCAGGGCAGCAAAGGCTGCAACACCCGCGGCAACAATCAAGGGTTGAGCCACAGCGGTGTCACGAATAGTATCGGCATCGGCAGTAGTGCCGAATTCTGAAATCGAAATCCCTGAGTTCTGCTCCATTAGCTGGATTGAATCACTGAAGGCTGGTAGTTCTAGCCAAGGTGAAAGAAAACCCGGGGTTTGAGAGCCCTGCCCAGGGCATACGACAACGATCATTTTTGCCTATCTGCGCTTACGCGCTTCGATTTCACTCATTGAGCCTAAAACCATAGCCACCTGAAGAACGAATGCCTCGCGGGGGCCAGTGGCATCCCAGCCAATAATCTCTGATATTCGCTTTAGGCGGTATCGGACGGTGTTGGGATGAACAAACAATTCCCGCGCGGTGGATTCGAGGGACCTTCCGGTTTCAAGGTAGTGGGCCAAGGTTTCAAGAAGTTCGGGGGAGTTGCTGGCTAAAGGTCGGTAAATAATGTCCAGCAACGTTGATTTGGCAAGCATGTCACCGCCGAGTGCCCGTTCAGCAAGTAGGTCATCCGCTGCGATGTGCCGAGGCGGCTTGGGCCAAGACTTAATTGCGGCGAAACCGGCGAGTGCCGCTTTCGCTGAGCGATGAGCCTGGGCAACACTTCCGACTTCCGGGCCGATGACAACTCCACCGGCGCCAAAGAAGGGATCGAGCGCTGTTGCAATCTTCTGAAATGATGGCTGGCTTTCAGTTTTGGACTCATCGATGCGACCCAAAACCACGATTAGGCGATTTCCGTGTACCCCGATAAGTGCATCAACGCTGTGTTTTCTGGCTATCCTCCGGAGTCCATCTTGATCGATTGGTTCTGCTGCGGTGCCGATTACAGCGGCCACAGATCCTCTGGCGCGCCATCCAAGGGCTGCGATTCTTGACGGAAGTTCCTCTTCATGCTCACCACTCAAGATTGAATCGACTACCAGGGCCTCCAGCCTTGCGTCCCACAAGCCTCTTGCCTCAGCTGCCCGTGCGTAAACATCGGCGGCTGAGAAAGCGATTTCGCGCGAGTAGAGCAGAACTGCCTCACGGAGTGACTCATCCTCTTGAACAACGCGATCTTCAACCACCTGTACAACTACTCGGATCAATTGCAAGGTTTCCTGCAGCGATATCGACCTGAGCAATTCTCTTGGCGCGGTGCCAAAGACGTCGGCAGCGACCCAAGGTTGCGACTTTGGGTCTTTATACCAAGCCACGAACGAGGTAATGCCGGCTTGAGCCACCAAACCAATGGTCGATCGCCGGGCGGCCGGCATTGTTCGATACCAAGGCAAAAGTTCGTCGAGTTGCTGCAGAGTTATCGTGGCGAGGTCGCCAGATATCGACTGCAGCCAGTCGAGGGTCTCTTGCTTAGTTTTCGCCACCGGTTGACCCTGAGGTACCGGCATTCACGTCGTGAAGGCGGTATCGGTCGATTGCCATCTGAGGAACACTTGGGTCCATCTCGCCGCGCTCAACGAGCTGCTCAAGAACACGAACCACAATTGATGGTCCGTCAATCTTGAAGAATCGGCGAGCGGCTGCGCGTGTGTCAGAGAAGCCAAAGCCCTCGGCACCAAGGGTTGCGTAGTCGCCCGGTACCCATGGTCGAATCTGGTCCTGCACCGCGTGCATGAAGTCGCTCACTCCCAGGAATGGACCCTCAGATCCCTCGAGCTGTGAAGTGACGAATGCCTTTGGAGCTGGAAGACTCGGGTTCAAGAACTTGGCTTCGTCGCAGACTAGACCATCGCGGCGAAGCTCAGTCCATGAGGTAACGGACCAAATGTCGGCTGATACACCCCAGTCGTTCTGTAGTAGCTGCTGCGCCTCGTAAGCCCAAGGAACCGCAACGCCAGAAGCGAGAATTTGGGCCTTTCGACCTGTGCGCTCGTTAGTGCTGATCTTGTGGATGCCTCGAACGATTCCGTTGACGTCAACGTTCTCTGGCTCGGCAGGCTGAACGTATGGTTCGTTGTAAACGGTTAGGTAATACATCACGTTCGGGTCCGGGTGCTGGCCACCGTACATGCGCTCAATTCCAGAGCGGACAATGTGCCCAATTTCGTAGCCGTAGGCTGCGTCGTAGGTAATCACCGCGGTGTTTGTAGCAGCAATGAGCGGTGAGTGGCCATCGGCGTGCTGTAGACCTTCACCGGTCAAAGTTGTGCGTCCAGCGGTGGCACCGATGATGAATCCACGCGACATCTGGTCAGCTGCAGCCCAGAAAGCATCTGCGGTGCGCTGGAAACCGAACATCGAGTAGAAGACATAGAACGGGATCATCGGCTGACCCTGCGTTGCATAGCTGGTGGCAGCAGCGGTAAAGCCCGCTACTGATCCGGCTTCATTGATACCGGTGTGGAGAATCTGCCCAGCGGAGCTTTCCTTATAGGCCAAAAGCAATTCGCGGTCTACCGAGATGTAGTGCTGACCATTCGGGTTGTAAATTTTGGCACTTGGGAAGAAAGCATCCATACCGAAGGTGCGGGCCTCATCCGGGATGATCGGCACAATTCGTTCACCGAACTCTGGGGAGCGCAGTAGGTCTTTGAAAAGACGGACGAATGCCATCGTGGTGGCAACTTCTTGAGTGCCTGAGCCCTTCTTAGAAACCGCGTATGCAGAGTCTTCAGGAAGCTTGAAGTCAACGTACTTGCTTCTTCGTTCTGGAAGGTAACCGCCCAATTCGCGACGACGCTCGTGCATGTACTGAATCTCAGGCGCGTCCTGTCCTGGGTGGAAGTACGGCGGCTGGTACGGGTTCTCTTCAAGCTGAGCGTCTGAGATCGGAATGTGCAATTCATCGCGGAAGCTCTTCAAGTTGTCCAGCGTCAGCTTCTTCATCTGGTGGGTTGCGTTGCGTCCCTCAAATGACTTTCCAAGAGTAAAGCCCTTGATTGTCTTAGCGATGATTACGGTTGGCTGACCCTTGTGCTCGAGGGCCGACTTGTAGGCAGCGTAGACCTTGCGATAGTCGTGTCCGCCGCGCTTGAGGCCCCAAATCTCGTCGTCCGAGAGGTGCTCAACCAACTTAAGAGTTCGCGGGTCGCGGCCAAAGAAGTTCTCGCGCACGAAGGCGCCGTCTTCGGTCTTATAAGTCTGGTAGTCGCCGTCTGGTGTCTTGTTCATCAGGTCAACTAGGGCGCCCTCGTGGTCATTCGCCAGCAGGCTGTCCCACTCACGTCCCCAAACCACCTTGATGACGTTCCATCCAGCTCCGCGGAAGAAGCTTTCAAGTTCCTGGATAATTTTGCCGTTACCTCGAACAGGACCGTCAAGTCGCTGGAGGTTTGCGTTCACAACGAAGGTCAGGTTGTCAAGGTTGTCGTTTGCCGCAAGCTGAAGAGCACCACGTGACTCAACTTCGTCAAGTTCACCATCACCGAGGAACGCCCATACGTGCTGCTCCGAGGTGTCCTTGAAGCCGCGTCCACTCAAGTAGCGGTTGAATTGCGCCTGATAAATAGCGTTGATCGGACCGAGTCCCATTGAAACGGTCGGGAATTGCCAGAAGTCCGGCATAAGTCTTGGGTGTGGGTATGAAGAAAGGCTGCCACCCGCGTGAGACTTTTCCTGACGGAATCCGTCTAGCTGGCCGGCGCTTAGTCGACCTTCTAGGAATGCGCGGGCATATGGACCAGGCGATGCGTGGCCCTGGATAAAAATCTGGTCGCCGCCGGATGGGTGATCCTGGCCCTTGAAGAAGTGGTTGAAACCGACCTCGTAAAGCGAAGCTGAAGAGGCAAAAGTTGAAATGTGGCCACCAACGCCAACACCTGGGCGCTGAGCTCGGTGCACCAACATAGCAGCGTTCCAACGCATCCACGCACGGTAGGTGCGCTCAATCTTTTCGTCACCAGGAAATTCAGCCTCGTTCTCAGGCGCGATGGTGTTGATGTAGTCCGTGGTTGGAACAATCGGAACATTCAGCTGAAGTTCGTGTGAACGACGCAAAAGGTTCAACATGATTTCGCGAGCACGGCCTCGGCCATGTACTCGTGCTACCGCGTCGAGTGACTCGAGCCACTCGCTGGTCTCTTGTGGGTCTTGGTCTGGGGTGTTGACCGCGTATGCATCGTTGTTGTTGATGGACAACTGACATCCTCTTTCGTGGGGGATGGACAAAGAATTCCGATTGGCTTTGGTAAAGCCTCTAAAAGTTTATGACGACAAAGGGAAGCAAATGTTAGTTTTGCCGGTTCTTGACCGCAGAATTAGTAAAAGACCAAAGGAGAATTTAGGAATGACACTACTTATCGGAGACAAGGCACCAGATTTTGAACTGGTTAATCAATTCGGTGCAACCGTAAAGTTGTCTGATTTTGCAGGCAAGAAGCCTGTGGTCTTGGTCTTCTATCCTCTTTCTTTCTCAGGTATCTGCACCGGCGAGTTGTGTGAGCTCCGTGATAACTTCGCTCAGTTCCAGTCTGCTGACGTAGAGCTGCTAGCCATTTCCGTGGACTCAAAGTTTGTTCAGAAGAAGTTCGCCGAAGAAGAGAAGTACGAGTTCTCCGTTCTAGCTGATTTCTGGCCTCACGGTGCGGTTGCCAAGCAGTATGGTGTCTTCATCGAAGATGCTGGCATCGCCAATCGCGCTACGTTTGTGATCAATAAAGACGGCGATCTTGTGGCTAAGTTCGTCACCGCCCCAGGTCAGGCAAGAAGTCTTGATGAGTACAAACGAGCACTAGCTTCGCTGTAATTTGGCATTCCACCACATTTATGCGGTAGGCTTTTTCGAGTTGCAGTTCGCTGCAGCCCTCGAAAGAGGGGCCTTTAGCTCAGCTGGTAGAGCGCCACGCTTACACCGTGGATGTCATCGGTTCGATCCCGGTAGGGCCCACAAATGAAATCCCCAGACACGATGTGTCTGGGGATTTTGCTTTTGCTGTCCTGTTCTGCGCCGACACTAGAATTTCCCCTATGGACTCCAGCTCATACATCCCGCCTTCTCAGCGGTCGCTATCTGACAGTGATCTTCAAGAAGCATTAGGTCGGGTACGGTCGGACTACGAGGGCACTCTGGAGGCTATGGCCTTCTTGGAGGAACAGGCCAAACTTCGAGCAGAAGACAATGCGCAGTTCTCAACTTGGGTTGAGAAAATGCAGCAGAACGGCACTCCTCAAGCACTTTGGGCGCTAGAAAACGCCATGCGTCAGCGAAGTGGCCTTCCGGCGCTTCCGGCCCCGAATTTCAATCAAATAGAAAAAGATCTTCCGGACACATCAGGTGTTCTGCTGCCTGAGAGCGTTAGGGAGGTCCCTCACGTTCTGAGTTCTGCGCAGGTAGATACCGAGACAGAGGTCGACACTGCCCCAACGGATCTGCCTTTCAATACCCCTCAGGTTTCGCCGGAGCCTGTGACCGCGGATTCAGTTTTGCAGTCAGTTGCAGCGCCTGTTCCTGTTCTTGCTCCAAATTCAGTACCAGTTCCAGATCCAGTGCCTGCTCCAAGCCTTGCCGCAGAAGTCATCACAGTTGATTCCGAACCCCGAGTAAATCGTCGGAGCCAGGCTATATCTCAGTTTTGGGCCTGGCTTGGTCTAAGCGGATC
>JACCDY010673089.1_pt1 | contig 19136 bp, 21 predicted proteins | sample 7446391 | NCBI WGS metagenome assembly JACCDY01 (sample SAMN15323451, study PRJNA562643) | freshwater metagenome | isolation source: river surface water | place: USA:Blue River Watershed | collected 2017-08-18
AAGGCACGCGCCACACGGAAGGCCCGACGCGGGATTCGCTCTACGGCGAAACGAGGAAGCAGCGAGGATGCAGAACTATGAGCGAACAAAGTAGAGGATGGAGGGGTGGACAGCTGAAATTGTGTTAGCCACTCTCATTGTTGGCTGGATACTCTACGAGCTGTATGGGCGCACAGCAATGGCCTGGCTAACAGAGTGGTCATCTTACATTCGGATTATAGGTGGCATCGGTGTCATCACCTATCTCTGGTGGCAGCTCAAGGAACGCCCTGAGGAATTCAAGGATACATTGACTGCTGCGAAAGAGCTAATGGCTCACACGGGCTATGTCTCTGGACCTACAACAAAGGAGAAGCGAAATGTAACGGGGTTGATGAAGAAGACTGTTGCAGCGGAGCAAAAATGGAAGTGTGGTGCATGTGGTGATTTACTTGATGAGGCATATGAAGTGGACCATATTGTACCACTATGGGCAAATGGATCAAATGATAGGAGTAACTTAGTAGCATTACATGCAGGGTGTCATGCAAAAAAGACAATGAAAGAACGCCTAGATGCTCAGTATAAAAAGTGACAGCTGTGCAAATAATTAAATAAGTTGATAATTATATGGATAAGATTGAACATATTACTGACAATGTTACTATTAAGCAAGGTCAGTGTATACATAATCGGAGAAAAATAATGTGTAAAGAATGCCATGGTTCACAGATATGTGAACATAATAAACAAAAATATTCATGTAAAGATTGTAAAGGCCCTGCTATCTGCATTCATAATAAGAGTAAGTATATATGTAAAGATTGTAAAGGTGCATATATTTGTGATCATAATATTGTAAAATATTCATGTAGGATATGTAATAAAGATAAAATTTGTAAACATGATATCTTTATAAATAATTGTAAAGAATGTACACCATCTATAACTTGTATACACGGTAAGTATAAATATGGATGTAAACAGTGCGGTAATGGTTGCCCGCATGGTAAACAAAAATCTTACTGCAAAGAATGTGGTGGTTCCCAATATTGCAGCCACGGTAGGAGGAAAGCTATATGTAAGGAATGTAAAGGTAGTCAAATTTGCATACATAATAGAATAAAATACGACTGTTCTCTCTGTTCAATATCTGGATTATGTGAACACGGGCGCCGTAAAACAGTTTGCAGAGTATGTACACCAAAAATTTGCGAACATGATAATACTAAAGAGTATTGTAAAAAATGCAAAGGTACTAAAGGCTCTCAAATATGTATGCATAGTAATATTAAGAAACGTTGTGTAGAGTGTCATGGCTCACAAATATGTAGCCATGATAAGTGGAAGTATTATTGCAAACAATGCGACGGGCGATATTTATGTAAATCAGAATGGTGTAATACCATTGTAACGAAGAAATATGATGGGTATTGTCTACAATGTACAGTTCATCTGTTTCCAGATAAACCGGTTGCACAAAACTATAAAACAAAAGAATTTACAGTGGTATCTTACATTAAAGATGAATTACCAGAATATACATGGGTTCATAATAGGCAGATTCAAGGAGGAATTTCAAGGCGCAAGCCAGATTTACTAGTGAATCTAGAGAAGCATACAGTAATTATTGAAGTTGACGAAAATCAACATACACAATACGATTGTACCTGTGAAAATAAGAGATTAGTACAACTTTCACAAGATAATCAGCACAAACCAATCATATTTATCAGATTTAATCCAGATAGTTACATTGATAATAATGGTGTTAAAGTATCAAGTTGTTGGAGACTTGGTAAAGATGGTATTCTTCGCTTGATGCCTTCTAAACAAGAAGTATGGGGTCAACGTTTACTAAACCTTAAAGAGTTAGTTAGATACTGGTTGACTAATCCTACAGAAAAAATGATAGAAGTAGTGGAACTATACTTTGATGGGTTTAAAAGTTGAACCCTGTACCCCGACATTTACAGCCGCAGCAACGATGAAGACATTAACCTATGATATTCAAGGAGCTTCTGTTACGTTCTATATCGGTAGAACACAACAGGAGAATCATGAAGTACTAGACCATGGGAAGCCCACGGATCTCTGGTTTCACCTGGCCGACACATCCTCATGTCATGTGGTTGCGACCCTACCCGATGACTGCGACCGGAAAGTACGTGGTGCTATCCTGCGACGCGGTGCATCCATCTGCAAACAGTATACAGCCAAAGCCGCCAGTGCCCGCTCTGTGCCAGTGACCTACACCACAGTAGCCAACGTGACCAAGGACCGCATTCCAGGTCGCGTCACCGTGAGCGATGCACGCACGATTGTGGTGTGACGCGGGCAGTCGCCAAAAACCGCAGGCCAGAACAAGGAGAGATGGAACCGTCCACAACCACTACTTTTGGTGCACTCAGCGAGCGATTCAGCTTTGTGAACAGTATGGATGTTCGCGGCGGCAAATATCTGATATATGCGCTCGTCATCGGTATCGCCGTCACGGTTCTTGTACTTGCTGCCGATGCTGTATTTCCGTTTTTGCCAAGAAGCCCCACGGGTCCTTCTGCAGATGCTCGTGCAGGAAAGACCTTTTGGTCCGATAGCACTGATGGCACAGATGAGAATCTGATTGTCCCGGCCACCCAGTCGCCCACAAAGTCGGCATCAGTCTATTCCATGTCAGTGCAGTTCGTGATTGGCGACAGTCGCACACCAAATCTCGGCCGCTTCCGCCATATTGTGCATCGCGGCTCTAATCCATGCGGTATCACCGCGCCTACTGCTGGTTCCAGTGGCCACGCCGGTATTCAGCCCAGTGACCTTCCCACAGATTCGGATCCGACATACAAGTCCAGTGGCCTCCCCGCTGTTATGAATCCGGGTCTGATGCTTGACCAGTACAAGAATGACGTGCACGTGTTTGTGCATACGAATGGCAAGGAGAATGGCATGGATGTACTCTGGCTGGAATCGGTAACGCTCTCAGACCTGCCGCTGCATACACCACTGACCATCGGTGTCATCTGTAACGGCAAACAGCTGGAGGTCTATCTCAACTGTCGCCTGTATAGCACTACACTCCTGAAGGGAACCCCTTACATGCCGAAGGCCGACAATCAGTGGTTCGGGCGCTACTGTGCATATCCCATGTCGGGTCTCGTGAAGAACCTGACACTCTGGCCAACAGCACTCAACTCAACCGACTTTATCACCGTCTGCCGTAGCCCGAAGTTTAACATGTCAGACCTGCCGTCTACATGCACTACAGCAGGCGGCAACTGCCCCGACACATCCATCATTGGCTCCCTTAAATCTGCTATATCAGGTCAGGGCCTCGCCACATCGCAGAAAGAGGCCCTAGCAACCGGCACTCTCTCCATGCTGTTATAATTACGAAGGTCAGGGTAGAGGATGTCAGGTACACCTGGTGGTTTTGGTGCAGCAGCTGTTAGCTGGGGAAAGGGGCTCGTAACAACGGCTTCCACTGCATTCGGCGGTGACTCGCAGCGCGCATATATACTTCCCGCAATTGCAGCCATTGTTGGTATTGCGATTATTATCATGATTATCTACGTAGCAGTCCAGGCCGGTGTTAGCAAACCCGCAAAGGAAATTATGGGTCCCATTGACCTGTTCAATCCGAAGTCTCCCGTGGTCGTGGACCGTGGAACTACAAAGAGTGTGATGGCCGCAAGCTATACGCTGTCGTACTATATTAAGATAGATGCTGTACCGGATATGCGTGCGAATGCAACCACATTCATGTCGTGGCCCGGTGTGTGGGCACTCGGCTATAATGCGGCTCAGGAGCAGCTCCTAATGGTACAGGGCACAACCGCTGATGGCCCAGGTTGGGGCGGCGTGGATGTGCTTACAATTCCATCTCTGCCGATGCAGCGATGGACACAGGAGACTATGACGATGGAGGGGCGTTCTATGGATTTCTATCTGAACGGCAAGCTCGTCAAGTCACATAGCCTTGCGAATGTACCGCCTTCGACCGCGGCCTCTATTACACTTGCACCTGACAATCTGATGGGTCAGCTGGCATACGTCCAGGTATGGCCCCGGCGACTTACGGTCAGTGAGGTGGAGAACAACTATGTAGATACATGCGATTCACGGGGTCAACCATATCTCGGCCCCGAGCTGCTGCGTGCACTCACGGGCTTTAAGGCACCCAATCTCTTCTGCCCGAATGGCGTGTGTGACGGTAAGAACGTTGATGCAAAGCCCTCGCAGAAGTGGATATTCCCTTACCAGTAAATCTTCTACGAGTAAATAGCGTACCATGGATAGAGAATGGAGGCGACAACCGAGTTCGTACAGCAAAACAGTGGTATCCTGAGTACCGTTGCTTTCCTGGCAGTCATGATAGGCCTGTTATATCTGGCATACACCTATCTGTATCCCGAGGAGGACCCCACATACACACGATTCATGGAGGGCGAGGCCGATGCACGGAAGCCGATTCACCTGAAGCGCGGTCGTGTGCCCGCTATCTATACCGGTGGCGATTTCACACTGTCCTTCTGGATTTACGTAGACGACTGGAACTACCGCGTGTCGGCCAGCAAGCTCCTGTTCGCCATCAGCCCCGCCACAATGACACAGCACAGCCGCAGCCCTCTGGTTGGTGTACTGACACCGCTCAAGAATAGCCTCCTGGTACGCGCGAACACGGTAACTGGTGGCTCTGTTCCCACCCCTGGACTGCAATCGGCCGGCACATCCAGCTCTGGTGCCCCCGACATCACGGTGGAGAGCAATCTCCAGGCACTGCTCAACCAGCAGACCTCGATGGCTATGTTTGAGAACCCCATCGATACACCCTGTGATGTCAAGGAGGTGCCTCTGCAGCGCTGGGTCAACATCACGATTGTCAGCAGCGGTCGCGTACTGGATATCTATATGGACGGCAAGCTGAGTCGCAGCTGTGTGCTGGACAATGTGGTGCATGTACCCCGTGGGCGTCTCCAGCTCCGTCTGGGTGAGTTCGGTGGGCGCTACTCCTCCATTCAGATGTGGACACAGCAGCTCACACCCGATGCCATCTACGGCATCTATCAGATGGGCCCTACCCAGGCGCGCAATGACATCTTCACCACAATTGCGAAGTGGCTGAACATCAACGTCACCTTCACTGGCTCGGCGCCCGGTGAGCCCGTTCCCACAGCGGCGGCCAATGATATGACACGCGCACACGGTGAGGCTGCGAGTATTTATGATTCCGGCGACAAGGATGTACGCCACCTCATTTCCCGCCTGTAATTGTGTGGGCACACAATAGAGAATGGAGGCACTCCGGTCAGTATACGAATACACACTCGGTACATCGGCGCTAGCGCAGCTGCTGCAGGTTGTGTTTCTTGTGCTCATAACATATACCGTGCTCGTTGGCGGCAAGAGTTTCATGGATGCGCTGACAACCTACGGAGATTCCACCGTGATGCTGTTACCGGACCTGTATGACGGTAGCCAGGTGGTATATCAGGACCCGAATCAGAAGGGTTCGAATACCATCTATCCCTCGGTAAACGCTCCCAGCGGCCTCGAGTTCTCCTACAGCTGCTTCCTGCTAATTAACAAGACCTCATTCCAGGGCACCCAGAGCGGTCTGCGTCATATCTTCCACAAGGGGTCGCCGGTCTACAAGCCCCTGATGAGCCCTGGTGTGTTTGTCCGCAACAACGATAACGCACTGGTCATCTACATGAACGAGGCTGCACACTGGGATACATACTGTGAGATTCCGAATATCCCCGTGGGCAAGTTCTTCCACCTAGCCATCGTCGTACGCAATATGGATGTGGATGTCTATATCAACGGGAATGTTGCACACCGCATGAAGCTATCGTCAGTACCCAAGCAGAACTTCGGCGACCTCTATGTCTTCAAGACAGAGACTTTCAGCGATGCCGCATATGCCCCGGAGTCACCCTTCCATGTTATGGGCACGGCCACGGGTCTTATCAGCCGTCTGCAGTACAATGGCTATGCCCTGAATTACGAGCAGATTGACCGTATGATGCGCGCGGGCCCATCGTCGAAGCTCGTGTCAGCTACACAGAATCTGCCTCCTTATCTGGCCGATGACTGGTGGGTCACCTACTATTCTGGCTAGACCAGCAACCAGCAATCAGCAACCAGCAAATCAACACAACATATATTCGTCTATCTAAACCGGAATACAACGGTCTGGATAGAGGAATGCCTGGTGGAGGACAACTACCGCTTGTTGCGTACGGCAATCAGAATGCATACATAAATGGGAACCCCGAGGTGACGAACTTCTATAAGGTATTCAAACGCTACACGCACTTCAGTCAGGAACCGATTTCTATTCCAATGGATGGCCCGAATGAGCTGACAATGGATACACCCATCCGCATTCGCGCGAAGATTCCCCGTCACGCAGATTTGCTAACGGAGCTCTATTTCATATTCCGCGTACCTGAGATATTTAGCAAGATAGACACATCGGTGGACCCCAATAATCCGCGTGTACCAGCATTTCGTTGGGTTCATGCTCTGGGTGCATTAATGATTGATAATGTTGCGATTTTTGTTGGTGGGTCCAAGATTCAAGAGTTCCCTGGAGAGTGGCTCATTACACGTGCGGCCGTTGATTACTCTTCGCAGAAGTACGCGCGCTGGCAGGAGCTCGTGGGAGATGTGCCCGAGCTGAATGAGCCTGAGTGGGGTGTCTATGGCAAGTCGCCGAACTATCCTTATCAGAAGGGTGAGTATCCGAATGTAGTAGCGGACCCCAATGTAGAGACGCAGCCTGCGATGGCTCCGAGCATACCAGAGCGCACGATTCGAGTTCCGCTGCCCTTCTGGTTCTCTGAGTCACCAGGTGTTGCACTGCCACTCGTGGCCCTGCAGCTCCATGATGTAGAGGTGCAGATTACACTGCGCCCTATGCGCGAACTCTATCGTATAATGGATAAAGATACCCAGCGTGAGCCCGTGCGCTACGGGCGCAAACTCAATTTAACCGCAGGAATACCGACATCCTATGACCCGAACAATGCCAGTGCGAATGATAATCTGACGCTGCAGTCGGATTACAGCAGTATGGATGAGCCCACCATGAACATCCGCTACTTCTACACGGATGTTGGACAATCCGTGCCAACACTCGAGGGCTTCAATCTCCAGCCGCGTCTTGAGGGCAATTACACCTATCTGACAGGGCGCGAGCAGGTGATGTTCGCTGAACGTGAGCTCCAGCATCTGGTGCACCAGGTGCAGTTATACCGATTCCCGAGTGTTGCCGCCCGTACAAAGCTGGATATGGATGTGCATAATCTCATGCATCGTATCATATTCTTTGCACGGCGCTCGGATGCAATCGAGAGTCGCAATGACTACATCAATCTCAGCAACTGGAAGAGTCGGTCACAGGCTCCTTATTGGCCACTTTCGCCTGTTGCACCTGTGCCAAATTCCGGTCGCCAGGTACCATATACACAGCGCGATATTCTGCGTTCAGCGCGTCTGATTATCGCGGGCAACGAGGTGTTTGAAGAGAAGGAGGCGGCCTACTTTGAGGCACAGGCACCGTATGCAACCACTGTAGGTGGACCCACAGCGCCGACCAAACCAGACACGCGCATGGGTCCAATCTATCAACTGCCTTTCGCACTGAATGCATCGGACCACCAGCAGCCCAGTGGTACTCTGAATGCCAGCATGTTGCGCGAGATTCAGCTGGAGGTGAACCCGTGGCCACTCGACCCGACCAGTAACTACACGTATGACTTCACGGTGTTTGTCGAGAGTCTGAATATGGTGAAGTTCCAGAGCGGTATGGGCGGCCTGGCATACGCGCTCTAAAACCGATGCCCGAAGCAAGGAGATGCGGCATACACGCAAGGCACAGAAGCCAAAGTCCAGAGAACCCCTGTTACTCCAAACATTCTGGACAGGGAAACCACTTTCACGCCTGGAGCGTGCAGCACTGCAGAGCTATGTCAACTGCGGTTATACGGTGGATATCTACACCTACAATCCGCTGGCCGAGTTCATGGTTCAGGTGCCCCAGACACCGCACATCCGCGTCCATGATGCGCGCGATATTCTGCCAGAATCTGCCCTATTCACTTACGGAGGACGTGCGGGCGTCGGTGCTCGTGAGGATGCCTACAGTTTCCTGCCATTCTCGGACCTGTTCCGGTTTACGATGCTCTACAAGAATGGCGGTGCCTGGATTGACCTGGATGTATTTCTGACACGCCCCGTCCCGGCTGCTGTCTTGCGGAGGCCCTATGTCTTCAGCAGCGAGCGCACGATTCAGAAGGGTGCATATAAGAAGGCAGAGCCCGAGATTGTGGACATGGGCTTCATCAAAGTACCGGGTCCCCAGAGCCCTCTGATGACCTGGATTCTGGCACACGTCCCCAATCCATCTGCTCTGGCTGGACTCAAGACACCGTTCGACTACATGAATGTGTACCGCAAAGGCATCCAGACACTCGGCTTAGAGCGCTTTATCCTGCCAGCAGATGCATTCCTGCCTCTCAACTGGTGGGATGTCAAGGAATCATTCGCTGCTGGTGCGGGCAAACCCGGCACATGCTACAATCCTAAATACGGGACAGCGCCATTCTGCGTAGATGTTCTGAAACGTCGCGATGTGTACGGTGTGCACTGGTTCCGCGCTATTTTGCGGAAGAAGGGTCTGCCCTATGAGCGCGCTCAGAATCGCGCCGTGACCGACAATCTGTATGAAGTAATGATTCAGCAGATTGAGGCGGATGCGGGGCTCGCACGGAATACGCTCTAGATGATGCCAGCCATGATGGTGTGATGGCTGGCCGAACACAGAATCTGAACAATTGCGTGATTGCAACCAACATAGTATGCGGCACATACTGCAAGGAATAGGCCGAATGCTAACCACAGCATATCCGATGGTAGACTCAATGCATAATACAGCCCGATGAGTACAATTGCGAGAATCGCCAACTGGTCGCATAGGAAGGCCGCGTCGTCGTCGTATTCACCGTCTGCGTGATACCACCAGGAGGTGAATGTTAGTGTCAGAAATGAGGCGGCATAGGCCCATGCTCCACGCAGAAGTGCATGAACCGCATTCGTGGCAAACAGACTGGAAGTAAGAACCAATAGCATCTATTCTTAGGCGAAGATAAGGGGGGCCGTGCTATGACGAATGCTCTACACGATGACGGTTATGTCTGTATTCGCAAATGGCTGAGACCTATACCGCAGCTTGTCGCACGTGATATTCGCGAAGGTATGGTAAACGGGAAGCGCGAGGTACCAGTCCGTGATACATGCGGTCTTGCCAAGCGGATTCTGACAGATTTTCCAAACTATCGTTACGGGGGAGCAACGTTCAGATACACACCGGCCACCTGTCAGACAATGGAGCCACACTGTGATATAGAGCTGCCGCAACGCCCTATACCTGATGACAAGATACCGCTTACATTGCTCATCTCTCTGGATGATTATGTCATCATCGACCTATGGCCCGGCTCACATCGCGACCTACGCTCTGGCGACCAGGCGAAGTATCCCAAGATTGAGCAATGCCAGGTACAGATGTATCTGTATGAAGGTGATGCACTCTTGATGCGGGCGGACTTAGTGCATGCGGCCGCGCGTAGCAATCGCGTTTGTAAGTGTATTCTGATGATATACATTGACCATCCGGAGTATCCGCGCCCCCGTGACCGTGCCTATGTATTCTACCGTTCACCAAAAGGGGAGCTTCGGGCGCGTATGATGGAGAATGAGCCACGCTTACCGACGTAGGACAAGAGTATCACCGTTGTCTTTGTTAGCGGCGATTGTGATATGGCAGGCTTCGTCGTGGACCGACACAATCACGTACCGTTCCTGCACCTTATGTGCGCGCATATAGTGCTCTATAATCTCCTGATGAAGACCAGTGAAGAGACTGACAAGATGACGCGATTCACCGATAATGAATGGCTTCATAGCCTGGTTGTGTTTGTATCCACCTGGGTATCGCGCTGCAACATAGTTAGAATGGAGTGATAGCGCAAGGCCGGCTGGACGCATCATTCTATAGAGTAACAGGAGAACGTTAGGTGTAGTGCCTCAAGTTTGGTTGTCATCAGTAGAGGATGCAGAACGGTCGCATAAATTTATCATATCGCACACCGGCTGGTTCCGTGCCCGGTCAACCCAGCGGTGGCTCTGAGGATTTCAATCGTGCTTTCACGTATCGTCAGGAAACCGTAGCCTCCGAGTCTGAGGATGCAATTCGCGGTAACGTGGTCGCGACACCGCTGAACCAGGCGTACTTTAGCCCCGCGAATGTGCAGATTGTGCAGAACAAGATTCGCAAAGCCGTGTACGACCGCAGCAATGGTGAGTTCGTCATTGACAATCAGTCAGTGGATGAGCTGATGATTGTTATGCGTGCGATATATCTGCAGTATGGCCGGAATCTGCCGACCCAGATTCCCGAGCAGATAGCGGCCCTGAACCAGATGGTGGCTGACTGGTGTGTGCCGAAGATTCTGGCGGAGTGCTCCATGCACCAGACCTATCTGCACGATATCCAGAATCTGCCAGTACCCATGCAGTCTCCTGTCTATATGTCTATGAAGGGTACGAAGTCGGCGACCCTGGATCGGTTCTTTTAAGAAGACCCCACAATAGAACCATGTACCCCACAATATTATCACTGACTGTCCTGCTGTTAGTGCTAATAACAATCCAAGCCCTGTTTTTGCAAGAGGCATTCGCTGCGTCCGATGGTGGCGCTCTGATTCAGCTGGCTTCTAGCCGCCCGGTTTACTATGTATCAGCTGTACCAATGTAGTAAAACCCACGTTTATAATAGATAGAATGTTAGCTGCTGCGACACCACAGCAAAGAGCAGTGCGGCAAGCGTTGCAGGCGATGATTCGAATTGATGAGGCTATTGGGAATGAGCCATTTTATGGCCCTCAACCAGATACAGTGACTAGTCTATTGAGTAGGACACCACCAGCCGTATTATTATCTGAGCCTGGAGCTCGCAGCAGGTTGGCAGATCCTCTAGCTAGACTTCGTAGTGTTGTAGCAGATAGTACACCTGGAACGCTCTCTTCCAGTCCATTATCTACTGCAGCTGCAGCTTTACCTCTCTCACAAATTAATAATGGCTCTAGTCCAGCAGAAGAGCCAGCTGTTGTGAATGCAAGAAGAGCTACATTAGCTAACATTAGCGCTGCACGTAGTGCCGAGCCTAATCAACGTCCTATAAATATTACTAGTTCTGTTCAAGAAAATGCAGCAAGGCGTGGGTTAGAGTTGCCTAATCTACCAGCTGGACCTGCTTCTACTGGATTAGCTCAATGGGCAAGAAATGCAAACAGTAACTTACCAGATTACAATTCCAATACAGATCCTCTACTATCTGACGCTGAAAAGAAAAGAAGAGCTGCTAAGAAACCTATGGCTGATGTCCCTTCAGCGAATGCTCCCGTTACTGGTGCACAAGCAGCAGGAAAAAAGGGGGATAGCATACCATCAGCACTAAGAGGGTTTTTTGGTAAAAAAGGTCAAAATGGCGGTACTCGTAAACAAGCCGGTCGTCGTGCCCGCAAAACCCAGCGCCGTAAGTAGAGATGTGGCCATTTGATACAAAGCAGACAGCAACCCTTGACAGTGTAGAGTCCGGCATTGATGCGGTTCAGAAGCAGATAGATGAGTTGAAATCTGCGGTTGCTGCTCTCAAAGTTGCACAAACAAATGAGGTTGTGTCTGTAAATGGAAACCAAGCCGGTGGTGCGCGTCGTTCAACAAAGAGGAGTCGCCGCACACTCAAAAACAAACACCGTAAGTAGAAATGGAGCGCGGTATTCACTATATGAGTATGGAGAACTTCCTGAATCCTAAGCTAAATACTATCCCTACCCGCCGTGAGATTACGTATGACCCTACGAATGTGCGTCAAAAGTATAAAGCTCGTTTATTCCGCAGCCGTGCGGACAATATGGGCCTGCATCATGAGACTGTAAGTGTACCCGGTGGCAAAAAACTCATTGTCACAGGCCCACGTGGTTCTATTCTTAAGATGTTAAATACTAGTTACAGAGGTACAAATCGCCGTGCTCACAATACGTCCGGCCATCGCTCTCAACGGGCAGTGACCCGCCGCCGCAATCGCGACTAAGCCTTTGCTTTTGTCTTCCGAACAACCTTCTTAACGCCCGTGCCCTTACTCTCAGCCACAGTCTGTGCACGTGCAGCCTCCTTCGCAGCCCGGAATGACGCATACGCAGCGGCAAACACATCCAAGTCTGCGGCCCACAGCTGTTCGGCCGTCTGAGCAGCCAATGCATCCCGTGCAGCCCGCACCCGAACCAGCTCTGCCTCCAACTCCAGGACGGCCGATGCCTTCAGGCGGTCGACGCGCATACGGAGCAGATACTCAAACGCCTTGAGTGAATCCGACTCCTCAGGGGCAGACAAAGGTGGGAGAGAGAGCGCCTTGAGACCCGCGAGCAAGTCAGCATCATCTGCATTTGCAACCACGAGGTCTCCTCCGACTACGGCAGACACAAACCGTGCCTTTGCATCCAACTCCACAAACTCGGCATCCAGACGCGCCAGCTCCGACTCCTTGCGGCTCTCATAGCCAGCCAAGCGCTGCATGTAGAACGTCTCCATGATTTCACCCACGGACTCGAAGCGGCGGATGTGCCCGTCAACATCGAACGCCACCATGTTGTTCAGACTGGTGGAGTTGATGAGCTTGAACTTCTTCTCAAACTCCTTGGGGAACGTGCGGGCCTCGTGATAGTACTCTGGCTCTAGCTGCACGATGAACTCCACGTCCACATCGTTGTAGTTCTCCTGATAGTTCTTTACCAGAATCGGCGAAGATGAGGTATCAGAAGCAGCATCACCGCCCTTCTTTGCCTTGCCGCTACCCTTACCCTTCTCCTTCGACTCGCCAGCCATCAATCCCTCCAGGAATGCCTTGTAGTCCTTCGTCCAGACACCCACCGGCAGCTCCGTGATGCGAACACGATGGGTATCGTCATCCAGGAACTCGTAGCAGCCCTTCGTAATGACCTTGCGGCCCTCAACCGATACAGTACCGCGGAAGCCATCCCACCAGGGAACCAACTTCGTCTCCGTCAAATCTGTAATTGTACCAGTGAGTCGCTTACGAATAGCAGCCACGATATCCATCGGATTGTGACCAACAACCTCCGTCGAGAAGCCCGTACCGATGCCGACTGCCCCGTTTACCAGGAGCAGAGGTAGCACTGGCATGTAGTACTCCGGCTCCACCTTCTGGCCATCATCCTCCAACCAGGTCAGCGCAGGGTCATCCGCCTTAGAGATGAGCGTGGTCTGCACCGGCTCCAGTGCTGTGAAGATGTATCTGGGTGAGGCTGCGTCTGCACCACCCTGCAACCGTGTTCCAAACTGGCCGTTCGGTGCCAGGAGGTTGATGTTGTTGGAACCCACGAAGTTCTGTGCCATACCGACAATCGCGCCCGTGAGTGACGCCTCACCGTGGTGGTACGCCGCAGTCTCCGAGACGTAGCCCGCCAGCTGTGCCACCTTGATTTCGGAGGTCAGGTTCCGCTTGCGTGCAGCCCACAGAATCTTGCGCTGACTGGGCTTGAGGCCGTCCATCACATGGGGCAGAGAGCGGAGATTGTCAGCATTCGAGAAATGGATGAGCTCATCATTGACGAACCGAGTGTAAGAGACCTTGGCACCGCCAGCAGGAACATCGATGACGCGGTCACGGTCATACGTTGTCAGCCACTCCTTACGGTCATCGGCACGCTTCTTGTTGAATGCGAGGTCGATATGGTCATTCGAATCATCATCCCAATGGAAGTCCACTGTGTTCATGGATGTGAAGTACTCCCGCGCCTCCACCGCCGTGGAGGTTCCCAAACCCTTGTAATACTTCACGTGCCAGCCACGGCCGCCATTCGCCTCTGAACCCATGAGCCACTTGTCGTACTCCGACGCAGAGTAGAAGCAGAGTGTCTTGGAGCCCTTAGTGGCCTTGAGCAGCGGGGTCATCAGACAGCAGAGGAAGCCGAGACGCAGGAGCTCCGGCCATTCTGTGTGGAACAGATTGATGAGCAGGCCCTTGATGTGCGACCCATCTACATCCTGATCCGTCATAATCATGACACGACCATAGCGGAGCTGCGAGACAGCCGTGTACTTGCGACCGTGCTGGAGCCCGAGAATCTTCTTGATGCGGGTGAGCTCCTCGTTGTCGTTCTTCTTCTCCTCTGAGGCATCCTTGACATTCAGCACCTTACCCTTGAGAGGGAACACACCGTAGCGCTCGCGCCCCACGACCTTGAGACCCGCAATGGCAGTGGAAGCGGCTGAATCTCCCTCGGTCAGGATGAGAGTGCACTCGGCGGACTTGGCTGTGCCGGCCCACGTGGCATCCTCCAACTTGGGAATACCGCGCACAGAAGACGTCTTGCGACCATCCACCTTCTTGGCCTCACGGCTCAACTTCGCATCGAGCACTGCCTGTGCCTCCTCAAGGAGCCCGCCCTCCTTGGCCAGTCGCTTCACGAGTGTATCAGACACCTTGAACACAGAGCCGAACTTGTTGGCCGCTGTGGTCAGTGTCTCCTTACTCTGGCTCTCAAAGGAAGGATTCACGATGGTGGCATTCACGAAGAAGGTAAGGGCATCCTTGAGCTGCGCGGGCTTGAGGTCGAGCTTCTTGCCAGGCCCCTCGCAGAATGCACCGAGCACCGTGCGTGCTACCGTATCCACGTGTTTGCCCCCACGGCGGGTGAAGATGCCGTTGACGAAGGAGATGTGTCGGTCATCAGGCAGCGCCTCGGCATGCAGATGACGTGAGAGCACTGCGGCGACCTCCCAACGAGGCCCCGCCTTCTCATAGAAGATGGGTACATCATCATCCGCGAACAGGCGTGCATACTGCTCGAAGGAGGCGACAGGAATATGAGACGCAGCCCCACCGACCGAAGAGGCAAGGAAGACACGGCAACCGTTCGCTGCTGCAAGGGCGGCGGCATCCACAACACGCGTGCGGAGCACATCGAGCATGTCAGCCGGAATCTCGGTGCATCCAGGGAAGAAGCGCTCAACCTCAGGCACAGCGCGAATCTCCGTGAACGGCTTTGCGGCACCAGTGCACTTCTTCATCACCGGCTTTCCGATAGTGCGCATGTTGTTTGTAAATGTTTGCTCATATAGAATTTTGGTATCGCACGTGCGCACGGTGAATTCACGGCTGTAGACATTCGCCAACTTGGCGCCGTAGCCGTTCTTACCACCCACCACCTTCTCCTCCTCATCATCGTAGTTGGACGATGTCAGGAGATGGCCGAAGATGAGCTCAGGAATCATCACCTTCTCTTCGGGATGCGCAGTGATAGGGATACCATCACCGTCGTTCATAACCGCAAGAGTCGTAGGACTGACAGTCACCACAATCTGGGTTACACGACGGCTCTTTTCGGGCAGGCTCGCCTGGCGTACCACGTGGTCCAGTGCATTCACAACGAGCTCGTCGAAGATTTTGTAGAGACCAGGGTTGTAAGTCACCTCGCGCCACTCCATGCGCTTGCTCTCCGAGTTCCAGACCCAGCGCTGCTCCTGGTGCGCTTCGCGCGACCCGATATAGGAGTCAGGGCGGTCAAGGATATGCTCAATGGGAGTCTTCTTCTTGTACTGTGTGGCGTCCATCGTACTTTGGGTAAGGGTGGGGGTCATGGGTTGTCAAATTTGCTGGGCTTGCAGACCTTTGTCAGAAAACTCTGTATGGAGTTTCCGTGCAGTCAAAAGTTGATGGGTGTTACACGACCCATCGTCACCTGTAACGACGACCAACATACAACGACGAATCATGTCCATTCTACCGCCCATTGTAAACCGAGGAACTGGCGCCGGTGGCGCTGCCACGAACCTGAGTGGCAAGACCTTTGAGGAGAAGACGAGCAATGAGGCGCGGCTCACGGCTGCAGGCTGGACGCGCCATCCCATTCCAGGGTCGAAAGGCAAGTTCAGCTATTTTCTGCAGAGCCCCGATGGAGGCCGCAAGTTTGTGAGCCAGGGTGGGCTCAAGGCGTATGCTGCTACCTACTGGTCCAAAGAGCTGTTCCGGTGTCCAGATGAGGCCTACATCATCACGACATCATCGGGCCTCACCCTCAAAATCCTCGAAAAAAAGAACCAGACAGTCAGTGGCAGCGTGGACCAGAAACTCTGCGATGGTGCTTGGTTCAAGGAGGAGTATGCGGAGTGTCTGGGTGATACAGTCGCGGCGGTGGATTATGCGTTCTGTTTGTCGAAGTTCCTGAAGGAAGAGTATCAGTCTGCTACCAAGAAGTGGGTCGTCATGCGCACCCTACATCACCGCCATGGGATTCATGTGATGTTCGGCGATGATGCGGATTACTTCACGCAGCTAGATGCATGGCTCCAATAAATTCTCACAACCGATAGCAGGGAACAATGACGAAAGGGAGACCCATACATCTTTTTGTTATAAGACATAGCAAGTCCTGCAGCAACTATATGCGGCAGTTGGCGGGTACACAGGACCGACGTAACCCACTAGTGCGTGCCAGTCAGGAACTGTTGGACCCCGCACTATCTGCGGTCGGTCGACGCATGGCGGAACATTATAGGCCGACACTTCATAAGCGTCTGTCGGCTGCCGGATTCAATACAGAGGCTGCAACGATTGGGTGTTCGGGACTGCGGAGAGCGCGCGAGACGGCACAGATACTGTTCCCTGGACGCAATGTACAGCATCTGCCGCATATCAAAGAGCATGGGAACATTCCCGAGAATACACCGTCACTCGCTAAACGCTGTCGGCCGGACTGGCACGGATTTCTGCGTCATGTCTACACCATGTCAGTCTCGCAGCTTGCGGTTGTTGGGCATGGCTCGTTTTTGAAGAAGGAAATCTGGGGGTCTGTGAGCAAGGAGCCGCATGGACGATTCTGTAATCTGGATGGAATGCTGATATCGGCTATTCTTACAGAGAATGGAGAGCTCATGAACCCACAGGTGACGGAGTTCAAGTATACACCACCGGCCTACATCAAACATGCAGCGGACCAGTGCTCACGTGCGGTTGAGCAAAAAATCGCGGCGCATAGCAAGATGACACGTGTTACAAAGAAATGGAAGAGCAGCCGTCGCTATTCGCGCAAACAGTGTGGTGGCGCTAGTAACCTGAAGGGTGGCGCCAGTAACCTGAAGGGTGGCGCCCAGGTCGGTGGTTGCAACTGCGGTGTGTCGCATCAGATGGGAGGTGCTGTTAGCATGCCCCTTGCATATTTCCAGGATGGTGCTCAGATGCGTCACACATATGCCGAGCCTACCGGCACTGGCCTCGCAACCACAAACAATAACTGGGTACGTACCCCCCTGTCACAGACCGGGGGGGCCAACCGCCATGCGGTTGGCGGATGCACGGTACGTGCATCTTGGAAGAAGCAGCAGCAACAGGGTGGGTTCAGCCCCTCTGTGATGGGCTCCTTCCTGGCCAATGGTACACGCCTGCTACCTGCGGCAGGGTACATGGGCTACCGGATGTTTGAGAAAGCTGGTAAAGCGACGCGCGCAACTCGAAAGGGCGGGCGCCGGGGCCATCGGTCAACTCGCAGCAACCGCAGAAGTCGCCGCGCCCAAACTTAAACGCGAACTGCCCCGACAACAGGTAGAATGGACAACTCGGGATACCTCTTTCGCATCCGCACCGTCAAGGCCGCCCCCTTCCGTACACTTGTAGAAGCCATTAAGGATATTCTCACGGATGCCAATATCGAAATTGACAGCACCGGCATCAAGATTATGTCCATGGACGGCACCCACTCTATTCTGGTGCACCTGCGACTCCAGGCCGACCGGTTCGATGAGTTCCACTGCCCTCAGAAGCACATCATCGGTGTGAATATGATTAACTTCTTCAAGCTCGTGAAGACGATGTCGAACAGCGAGAGCATCGTCCTCTTTATGAAGAAGTCCGATACTACGAAGCTCGGTATCGAGATTCTGAATGGCGAGAAGCAGATGGTCACGCACTTCTCGCTGAATCTGATTGAGCTGGATGTTAAGCCTATTAACATCCCACCTGTGAAGTTCTCAAGTATTATCACGATGCCGTCTGTCGATTTCCAGAAGATTATCCGTGACATGCATACGCTGGGTGAGGTGGTTGAGGTGCGTTCAGCTTCACAGGAGCTGACATTCCGCTGTAAGGGCGATTATGCTGAGCAGGAAACAATTTTCACGAAGGGACAGAACGGGCTCACACAGGTGAACAGTGGTACGGATATCTTCCAGGGCAAGTTCTTCCTGAAGTATCTGGTGCTCTTCACTAAGTGCACGTCGCTGTGCTCGGAAATTAACCTGTATCTGCTGAACGACTATCCCATCATTGTGGAGTATAATGTTGCAGGCCTTGGCGATATCAAGCTGGCTCTGGCTCCTGCTCTGACTGCTGAGGAGAACTCTGCATAAAGCTGTCAACAACCAAAAAAGGTGACACCCAGGCACAGTTAGTGACCTAAAGGTACGACGCACGACAGACATCATGATGACGACTCCCCGTTCATTCGCTACTGCCGCCGCGGCTCCTGCAGCTGCGCCGGCCCTTCATGCCATTCCCACTGGATCATGGACCGTATACTTTCATGAGCCAGAGGACAATACCTGGACCGCAGAGAGCTATAAGAAGCTCGCGGTGGTCAAGAGTTGGGAGGCACTGGGCTCTGTTCTCAAGGAGCTTGGGCCTCATAAGACCACAAATGGTCTTCTCCGTGTGATGAAGGGTGAGTTCTCTCCTCTCTGGGAGAATAAGGCAAACATCCGCGGTGGCTCGTATTGTCTAAAAATTGGGCGCAAGAACGCCATTGATGTGTTCAACCGCTATCTTGCGGCTGCCGCACTTGGCACCTGTGCTAAGGATGGTGAGAATGAGATTGTGGGTGTGACAATCAGCCCCAAGAAGGGGACGTGCATCATCAAAATCTGGAATGTGAATGCCAAGAAGTATGGGAAGCCCTCTGACCTCAACATTCTGCATGAAGAGGTCAAAGAGGAGGAGATTCTGTATCGGCCGCACACCGAGCAGCGCATGTAAACATCCCGCTGCAACGTCGACTACATGCAGTAGTCTTGGAACAGCG
>JACCDY010563343.1_pt1 | contig 19130 bp, 15 predicted proteins | sample 7446391 | NCBI WGS metagenome assembly JACCDY01 (sample SAMN15323451, study PRJNA562643) | freshwater metagenome | isolation source: river surface water | place: USA:Blue River Watershed | collected 2017-08-18
CAACCTGAACCCTCAAGGCTGCTTCGCCAGCAGCGCGTTGATCTGCCCCAGGTCCTCGGCCGCCAGGGTGCCGGCGGCCTGGCGCAGCTTCAGGTTCCCCATCAGGAGGTTGTAGCGGGCCACGGACAGGTCACGCTTGGTCTGAAAAAGCTGGCTTTGCGAGTTCAGCACGTCGATGTTGATGCGCACGCCCACCTGGTAGCCCAGGCGGTTGGCGTCCAGCGCGCTCTGGCTGGAGGCCTCGGCCGCTTCCAGCGCCTTGACCTGGCTGCCGCCGGAGACCACGCCGAAGTAGGCCGCGCGCACGCCCTGTGCGGTGTCGCGGCGGGCCTTTTCCAGGTCGGCCTGGGCCTTGTCCTCGAGGGACAGGGTCTCGCGGACCTTGTTCTGCACAGAGAAGCCGGCGAAGAGCGGAATGCTCACGCTCACGCCCAGCTGGCTGTTGTAAGACGTGCTGGAAGTGCTGGAGGAGGCCGAGCCGCCGTAGCTGCGGCTCAGGCTTCGCGAGGCGGAGAGGTCCACGGTCGGCAGGTGGCCGGTGGAGGCCTTCTGGGTCTCCAGCTTCGCGACTTCGAGCGCCTTGCGCAGCTGCGCGATCGAGGGGCTGGCGTCCTCGGCCTGGCGTACCCAGACCTCGGGGTCGGCCGGCTGCGGCATCGGCATCGCCGCCGGCAGCGCAAGCGGCAGCGGCTTGGCGTCCTTCACGCCGGTCACCGTGTCCAGGGCCAGTTTCTTCACCCGCAGGTCGTTCTCGGCGGCCAGCTCCTGGGCGGAGACCAGGTCGAAGCGGGCCTGGGCCTCGCGGGTGTCAGTGATGGTGGCGGTGCCCACCTCGAAATTGCGGCGGGCCGAGGCGAGCTGCTCGCTCACCGCGGTCTTCTGGGCGCGCACGAAGGTCAGCGTGTCCTGCGAGGACAGCACGTCGAAGTAGGCCTGGCTCACGCGCAGGATCAGGTCCTGCCCCGCAGCCTTGAGCGCGGCCTGCGCCGCCTCGACCTGCTTCTGTCCCTGGTCGTAGGTGTACCAGTTCGCCGGGCGGAAGACGGGCTGGCTCACCGAGAGCGCGCCGTTGGTGGCGTCGAAGTTGCGCCCGTACGAGGAGGTTGCCGGCTTGGCCACGCTGTCGAACTGCGATGTCGTTGCGCCGGCGCTTGCGGACACCGTGGGCAGCAGGCCCGCGCGGGCCTGCTCGGCACGGGCCTTCACCGCCTCGAAGTTGGCATTGGCCGACTTCCAGGCCGCGTCCTGCGCGCGGGCCGCGTCATACAGCGCCGTGAGGCTCTGGGCCTGGGCCGGCGCGGCGAACATGGCGGCGAGTGCGGCGGCGAGGGCCACGGGCAGCAGGCGCTGGGCGGTTCGCAGCTGGGGCGACTTGGAATTCATGGTCCGTCCTTGGAGGGCTGGTGTCGTTTGGGGTGGGCTCGGCGCGGGCGGGCTTGCGCCCGCGGGCCTCAGAACTTGAATCGGGCCGGTTGGGGGAAGTGGGCCAGGCGCGGGGCCACGGTGTCCCAGCGCTGCACCTCGGTCCAGGTGGCGACGGCGGTGCGGGTCACCAGGGTGGCGCGCATCACCGGCTCGTCACCGACGATCGCCATCAGGCGGCCGCCGACTTTCAGCTGGTCCTTCAGCACCTCGGGAATCTCGGCCACCGAGCCACTGAGCACGATCACGTCGAAGGGGCCTTCCTTGTCCAGGCCCTTGGCGCCGTCGGCCTGGCGGACCTCGACGTTCTTCACGCCGGCTGCCTGCAGGTTGGCGCGGGCCTGGGCGGCCAGCTGCGGGTCGAGCTCGAGCGAGATCACGCTGCCGGCGCGGGCGCCGAGCAGGGCGGCCATGTAGCCGGAGCCGGCGCCGATCTCCAGCACCTTCTCGTGCGGCTGCGGCGCCACGTCCTGCAGCATGCGGGCCTCGACGCGCGGTGCCAGCATGCAGCGGCCGCTCTGGCGGGCTTCCTCGGCCCCCTCGACCAGCGGAATCTCCATGTCGACGAAGGCCAGGGCCTTGTGCGCCTCAGGGACGAAGTCCTCACGGTGCAGCACGGACAAGAGCTCCAGCACCTGGGGATCGAGCACGTCCCAGGGGCGGATCTGCTGTTCGATCATGTTGAAGCGGGCTTTTTCGATGGATGCGGGCAGGGTCATCACATTCCTCTGGGAGTTCGGGTCTTGGGTGGGGACGGCGGGGTCAGTCCCCGGCGGCCGAAGCGGTCATTTTAGGTTCCGCAGGGGCCTTGCCCATCAGCCGGCGGGCCCAGCGGGCGAGGTCGTCCATGTAGCAGTAGGCCACCGGCACCACCACCAGGGTCAGGAGCGAGGAGGTGATCACCCCGCCGATCACCGCCTGGCCCATGGGCGCGCGCTGCTCCGAGCCCTCGGACAGGGCGAAGGCCAGGGGCACCATGCCGAAGATCATGGCCAGGGTGGTCATGAGGATGGGGCGCAGCCGCACCTTGGCCGCCAGCAGCAGGGCCTCGGTGCGCTCCAGGCCCTCCTCGCGGGCGCGGATGGCGAAGTCGACCAGCAGGATGGCGTTCTTGGTGACCAGGCCCATCAGCATGACCACGCCGATCACCGAGAACATGGACATCGCCGAGCGGAACATCATCAGCGCCAGCACCACCCCGATCAGGGTCAGCGGCAGCGAGGTCATGAGCGCCAGCGGCTGCAGGAAGCTCTTGAACTGGCTGGCCAGGATCATGTAGATGAAGATCACCGCCAGGGCCAGGGCCGACACCGCATAGCCGAAGGACTCGCCCATGCTCTTGGTGTTGCCGCCGAACTGCCAGCGGTAGCCCGGGGGCAAGGAGAGGCGGTTCATCTCGGCCTGGATGTCCTTCGAGACTTCGCCGCCGGTGCGGCCGTAGGCGTTGGCGTTGATCGCCACTTCGCGGGTGAGGTCCCGGCGGTTCACCTGCGACGGTCCGGTGCCCTCGCGCACCTGGGCCACCTGCTCCAGGCGCACCACCCGGGGGCTGCCGTCGGCCTGGGTGCCCAGGGTGAAGGGCAGGCGGGCCAGGTCCTGGGGCGCGTTGCGGGCCTCGGGCGCCAGGCGCACGTTCACGTCATAGGTCTGGTCGTCGGGCGCGCGCCAGTTGCCCACCGCCTGGCCGGCCACCAGGGTGCGCAGCGACGCGGCCACCTGGCCTACCGACAGGCCCAGGTCGCTGGCGGCCTCGCGGCGCAGGTCGACCTGGATCACCGGCTTGGGGTCCTTCACGCTCGAGTCCAGGTCCACCAGGCCGGGCACGCCGGCCAGGCGCTGCTTGGCCAGTCGCGCCAGGCGCTCGAGCTCGCCCTGGTCCGGCCCCAGCAGGGACAGCTCGATCTGCTTGTTGCTGCCGCCCACCGCCTCGGCGGCGCCGGCGTGGGTGACGGTGATGCCCGGCACCTGGCGCAGGCGCTCGCGCAGCAGGGCGGACAGCTGGTCCACGCTGCGGGTGCGGTCCTTGCGGTCGTACAGGCGCACATAGGTCGAGGCGTAGATCTTGCCCTGCGCGTTGCCGGTGTTGATGGTGGTCACCGTGTAGCGGGTCTCGGGCAGCTCGCGGGCGATGGCGTCGACCTGGCGGGCCTTGGCCTCGGTCAGCTCCAGCGCCGAGCCCACCGGGGTGTTGTAGGCGATGGTCAGCTCCGAGAAGTCGGCCTTGGGCACGAACTCGGTGCCCAGGAGGGGCAGCATGAACACGCTGGCCAGGAAGATGCCGATCGAGCCCAGCACCGTGGTGCGCTTGTGGCCCAGGGCCCAGCGCAGGATGGACTGGTACAGGTCCGCCAGCCGCTCGGAGCCGCGGTCGAAGGCGTGGGTGACCCGGCCGATCGTCCGGTCGTAGAAGGTCCGGGGCGCCTCGAGGGGCTTGCCGTGCTTGTCGATCTCGGGGTCATGCCAGATCGAGGAGAGCATCGGGTCCAGGGTGAAGCTCACGAACATCGAGATCAGCACCGCGGCCACGATGGTGATGCCGAATTCGCGGAAGAACTTGCCGATGATGCCGCCCATGAAGCCGATCGGCAGGAACACCGCGACGATCGAGAGCGTGGTGGCCAGCACCGCCAGGCCGATCTCCTGCGTGCCGTCCATCGAGGCCTGGTAGGGGCCCTTGCCCATTTGCACGTGCCGCACGATGTTCTCGCGCACCACGATGGCGTCGTCGATCAGCAGGCCCACGCACAGCGACAGCGCCATCAGCGTCATCATGTTCACGGTGAAGCCGAAGGCGTACATGAACAGGAAGGTGCCGATCAGCGCGATCGGCAGGGTCAGGCCGGTGATGACGGTGGACCGCCAGGAGTTCAGGAACAGGAAGACGATCAGGATGGTGAGCACCGCGCCCTCGAGCAGGGTCTGGCGCACGTTGGCCACCGACACTCGGATCGAGCGCGAGTTGTCCACGATGGGCTCGAGCTTCACGCCCGGCGGCAGCTGGCTGGCCAGCTCCTTGAGCGTGGCGTTGAGGCCGTCGACCACCTGGATGGTGTTCTCGTCCTGCGACTTCTGCACCGTGAGCAGCAGGGTGCGGGCGCCGTTGTACAGGGCGAGGTTCTCCACCTCCTGGGCGCCGTCGGACACCCGGGCCACCTGGTCCAGGCGGATCGGCGTGCCATTGCGCCGGGCGACGATCAGGCGGCCGAAGTCTTCGGGCCGCTCGATGCGGGCGTCGATCTGCACCACCCGCTCGCGGTCCAGGGCGCGCACCGCGCCCACCGGCAGCTCCTGGTTCTCGCTGCGCACCGCCGCGACCACCTGGTCGGGGGTGATGCCCAGCGACTCCATTGCCTGCGGATTGAGGTACAGGTTGATTTCGCGACGGGTGCCGCCCACCACGGTGGCCGAGCCCACGCCGCGCACGTTCTCCAGGCGCTTCTTGAGCACCTGCTCCGCCCAGTTGGTCAGTTCGACCGGCGAGAGCGCCTTCGCGCCATTGGCGGGCGCCTCCGGCAGCACCGCCACCGACCACACCGGCTTGCTCGAGGGGTCATAGCGCAGCACGCGCGGTTCCTTGACCTCGGCGCGCAGGCTGGAGCGGATGGCGGCGATCTTCTCGCGCACGTCGTCGGCGGCCTTGCGGCCGTCGATCTGCAGCTGGAATTCGATGATCACCACCGACTGCCCCTCGTAGCTGCGCGAGGTGAGGGTGTTGATGCCGGCGATGGCGTTGACCGCCTCCTCAACCTTCTTGCTCACCTCGCTCTCGACGATCTCGGGCGCGGCGCCGGGGTACTCGGTGGAGACCACCACGATGGGGAAGTCGACGTTGGGGAACTGGTCGACCTTGAGGCGCTGGAGCGAAAACAGGCCCAGCACCACGAGGGCGGCCATCACCATGACGGCGAAAACGGGGTTGCGCAGGCTGACGCGGGTGAACCACATGGAAGTCGTCCTCGGGTCAGGGGGCGCTGCGGGCAGCAGACGAAGCCGCCGCCGGGGCCATGGAGGCTGCACCGGAGGCTGCCTTGGCGGCGGCCACGGCAGGCTGGGTGAAGCGCACCGTGGCGCCTTCGCGCAGCGCGCCCACATGGCCCAGGAGCACCTGCGCGCCCTCGGCCACGCCGTTCACCGCCACCACCTCCGTGCCCGCGGCCTCGCCGCGCGCGCCCAGGGTGACCTGCTTGTGGGCGATACGCCCGCCCTCCACCACCTGCACATAGGGCAGGGGCTTGTCGGTGCGCACCGCGGCCAGGGGCACCGCCACCGCGCGGGTCTTGCCGGTCTGCAATTGGCCCTGCGCGAACAGGCCCTGGCGCAGGCCGGTCGCGCCGGTCACCGCCAGGTACACCGGCACGCTGCGGGTGCCGGCCTGGGCCGAGGGGTTGATGCGCACGACCTTGGCGTCCACCGGCGCGGCCAGGCCCTCGACCTGCAGGCGGGCCGTCTGGCCCACCCGCACCTGCACCGACGCGGCGGCGCCGACGCTGGCTTCGAGCTCGAGGCGGCTCGGGTCGACGACTTCGACGACGCGGGCGTCCACGCCCAGGCGTTCGCCGGGCTGGGCCAGGCGCTGCGACACCACGCCGGCGATCGGCGCGCGCAGCACCGTGTCGTCCAGCGTCTTCTTCGCCACATCGACGGCCGCCAGGGCCGCCTTGTAGCTGGCCTGGGCGCCGGCCAGCGAGCTGTTGGAGGTGTCCAGCGCGGTGCGGGAGATGAAGCCCTGGTCCACCAGCGCCTTGTTGTTGTCGAACTGGCGCTGGGCGATGTCCACCTGGGTGCGGGCCGCGTCGGCCTGTTCGCGCGCCTGCGCAAGGCGCGCCTGGGACTCGGTCGGGTCGATGCGGGCGATTTCCTGGCCCTGGCGCACGCTGTCACCCTCGCGCACCGCCAGGCCCTGCAACTCGCCGGCGACGCGGGCCTTGACCACCGCGGAATTGACTGCGCGCAGGCTGCCGGTGAGGGCCAGGCCCTGGGTCAGCTCCTGCTGGCGGGCGAGGGCCAGGTCGGTCTGCGCCAGTTCGACCACGGCCTCGGCCGGCGCGGAGGCCGCGGCAGCCGGGGCGCTGGCGACAGGCCCGTTCGCCGCCGCCTTGCGGGCGGCGAGGTAACGCCAGGTGCCGGCGCCGCCGGCCACGACCAGGGCCGCGAGGGCGATGACGGTGAGGCGCTTCATTTGGCCTGCTCCTTCGCGGAGGCGGAGGCGGCGGGGGAGGTGGTGGCGGAGGTGGCGGGGCGGGCCAGCAGGCCCTTGAGCAGGATCTCGGCCTGGGCGGCGATATAGCGCCGCGGGTCGATGGCGAGGGAGGCGGGCACGCAGGCGCCGAGGGAGTGCTGGTTCATCTGCAGATGGATCATGGGAGCGATGACGCTGAACACCGCGTAGTCCAGGTCGGGGATGTCGAATTCATGGTGGTCGATGCCGCGCTGGAGGATGCGGCGGATCAACTGCACGCCGGGCAGGATCACCTGCTCCTGGTAGAAGGCCGCCAGCGCGGGGAAGTTGCGGGCCTCGCTGAACATCAGCTTGGTGATGCCCGAGGCGCGGGTGGCGCCCACACGCTCCCACCAGGAGTCGAGGCAGTAGCGCAGCATGTCGGCGGTGCTGCCCTCGAAGCGCTCGAACTCCTCGTTCCACTCGGCGAAGCGGCCCGCCAGGGTCTCGTGCACCACCGCCTTGAACAGGTCGTCCTTGCTCGCGTAATAGAGAAAGAGGGTGCCCTTGGAGACGCCGGCGCGGGCGGCCACTTCCTCGACGCGGGTGGCGGCGAAGCCTTTCTCGACGAAGAGGTCCAGGGCCGCGTCCAGCAGCTCGCCGGGGCGGGCCTGCTTGCGCCGTTCGCGTTTGATCGGGGTGTCCTCGGACATGAATTTTAATGACTGACTGGTTAGTAATGTACCGGCCCCAGCATAGCCGAGTCAAGTGAAGACGGGGTAAAGCAGGGGCCGTTTCGCGGATCGCGGCCCCAGCGCGTGCCTCACTGGCCAGACGAGACGGTCGTGATGGGGGGGTGGGGGGTGAGGGGTGGGTGCCCAACGCGGCCTGGGCCGCCAGGTGCTAGCCCCGGATGGCTGCCACTCGCAGCGCCAGCCACTCTCGCAGCACGTGATAGCTCCGCTCCAGGCCAGGGGGAGAGGGCAGCGCGTCCATCAGCGGTGAATTGATCGGGCCTGGCATTCGGGTAGGGGCGGGCAAGACCTCAAGTCCAACGGCTCGGAATTCGGCCGCCGCCCGGGGCAGGTGCCAACTGTCGGAGACGAGGGCGATGCGGCGCACGCCGTCCTTGCGCAGGAGGGCGGCCATCATCCGGGCGTTCTCGGCGGTGTCGCGCGAGCGGTCGTCGACCCAGCGGATCGTCGCGCCCAGGTCCTGCCTGGCCGAGGTCACCACGGCCTCGGCCTCGGTGGCGGTGCCGCGCCCGGCCCAGCCGACGCCGCCGGCGAAGCCCAGGGGCAGGTTGGCCAGGCGCGCCAGCCGCACGCCGTAGCGCAGGCGGGCGAAAGTGGCGCTCGAGGGCTGGGCCTGCCCGTATTCCGGCGCTTCGGGCAGGACGCTGCTTCCCAGCACCACCACCGCCTGCGTGCCAGCCTGGCGCAGCTCGGGCAGTCCCACGGGCGCAGGCAGGGGCAGCAGGCGTTTGGCCAGCGCGTTCGACACCGCCGGCGTGGCCAGCAGCCAGAGGGTCACCAGGGACAGGCCGGCCACCCAGACTGCCAGGCGCGAGCGCCGTGCGAACAGCAGGCCCAGCACTGCGAGCAGCAGCGGTCCGGCCGGCGGCAGGACGAGGGTCGAGAGCAGGGGCTTGAACTGGCCGAGGTCCATGGTGCAGCGATGGTAGCCGTCCCGGGCACCGGGCCATGTCGCCGGCTTCGGGTGAGCGGCCAGCGCCCCGGCTACAGTGCGGCCCATGGAAAACAATCACGAAGTTATCGCCCTGGGTGGCGGCTGCTTCTGGTGCACCGAGGCGGTCTATGTGCAGGTGCGCGGCGTGCTGGACGTCGAGTCCGGCTACAGCAACGGCCAGGCAGCCCGCCCCAGCTACGAGGACGTGTGCACCGGCCGCACCGGCTGCTGCGAGGTCGTTCGCCTGACCTACGACCCGGCCCAGGTGAGCCTGCGCCAGCTGCTGGAGATCTTCTTCCTCGTGCACGACCCCACCCAGTTGAACCGGCAGGGGCATGACGTGGGCACGCAGTACCGCAGCGGCATCTACTTCACGAGCGTGGCGCAGAAGGCGGTGGCCGACGACCTCATTCGTGAGCTCTCGCAGGACAAGGCCTTTGGCGCGCCCCTCGTCACCGAGGTGGTCCCGCTCGAAAACTACTGGCCCGCCGAGGACTACCACCAGGACTTCTTCGCGCGCAACCCGACCCAGGGCTACTGCCTGGCCGTGGCCGCGCCCAAGGTCGCCAAGTTCCGCAAGACCTTCGCCTCCCTGGTCAAGGGGGGAGCGGCTTGAACGGGTCCGCGCTCGAATCCCTGCTGCCCGTTGTCTTCCTGATCGCCACCGGGGTCCTGGTCGGCCGCCTGCGCTGGGTGGGCCCCGCCACCGCGCGGGAGCTGTCCAACCTGGTGTTCATGCTGCTCACGCCGGCGCTGCTGTTTCGCACCATGAGCCGGGTGCAGCCGCAGGACCTGGACTTCACCCCGGTGGGGGCCTACTTCATCGGCCTGGGCGTGGTCTTCGCCGGCACCTTGCTGGTCAACGGCTTCAACCGGCGCGCCAGCGTGCTGGCCCTGGCGGCGTGCTTCTCCAACACCATCATGATCGGCATCCCGCTGATCGGCCTGGCCTATGGCGAGCAGGGCCTGGTCACCTTGTTCACCCTGTACACGGTGCACACGGTGAGCCTTCTGACCTGCGCCACGCTGGTGATGGAGCTCTCCATCCAGAAGGAAGCGCGCGAGGCCCATGCAGCCACCGGCGGCCCCGCGCTCTGGCGCTCGGTGCTGGACGCGCTGCGCAAGTCCATCCTCCACCCGGTGCCGCTACCCATCCTGGCCGGCATGGCCTGGGGCCAGACCGGCTGGAGCCTGCCCGCGGTGGTCGACAAGCCCCTGGCCCTCCTGGGCGCGGCGATGGGGCCGATGGCCCTTCTGCTGGTGGGCGTGACCCTCTCGCAGGTCCGCATCAGCGAGCACCTGCGCGGCGCGATGGCGCTGGTGGGCGCCAAGAACTTCGCCCTGCCCGCGCTGGTCGCGGCCGGTGGCTGGGCCCTGGGCCTCACCGGCCTGCCGCTGTGGGTGGTGGTGACGGTGGCGGCGCTGCCGGCCGGCGCCAACTCTTTTCTTTTCTCCCAGCGTTACCAGGTCGCCGAGGACACGGTGACGACCACGGTGGGCCTGTCGACCCTGCTGGCGCTGCTCACCGTGCCGGTGGCGATGCTGCTGGTGCGGGGGCTCTGAGGCCTGTCAGCGCAAAGGAAGGACCCGGGCGCCAGGCCCGATCCGCTGCGGCCTGCGCCATGAGAGGATGCGCCGGGCCGCCCACTGGCCCGGGTGGCAAGGCCCGTGGGGCCTCGCAGGGAGTTCGTCTGTGGATTGCTGCTCTTGAAAAAGGGAGCGACACATGCGTTACCCCAAGTCCTGGAAGAGTTACTTCGATCAACTCGGCCAGCTCATTGCCCGGGGAATGATCGTCACGGACCGTGATCGCGCGCTCGACCACCTGGAGCGCATCGGCTACTACCGGCTCAGTGGCTACTGGTATCCGTTCCGTACGCGCAGCGGGCCGCTGTGCCTGCTGGATTCGCATGGCAGGAAGCCGGAGAAAGTCCGGGAGGAGCGAATCGCACTGGACTGTTTCCGAGGCGGGACGACCTTCCAGAACGCGGTGGATCTGTATGTGTTCGACAAGCAGTTGCGTCTGCTGGTAATGGACGCGCTCGAACGCATCGAGGTGGCGTTACGAGTGGATGCCTCGCACACGCTGGGCGCGCTGGATCGATTTGCCTACCTTCGGGCCGACCTATTCCACGACGAATTCAGCGTCAAGCTGGACCAGAATGCCGGCCTCACGCGGCACCAGGATTGGCTGGCCAAGCACGCGCAGCTGATTGGCCGCTCCAAAGAAGAATTCGTGCGGCACAACCGGACCCGGTACGGCTTGCCTCTGGCGATCTGGGTGGCCTGCGAAGTGTGGGACTTCGGCACACTCTCCACCCTGTTTGGCGGTATGCGCGAAGCGGAGCAGGATGCCATCGCCCGCCAGTACGGCGTGGGCAATGGGCGCGTGTTCGCGACGTGGCTTCGCAGCCTGAATTACCTGCGTAATGTGTGCGCGCATCACGCTCGCCTGTGGAACCGCAACATCGTCGATCAGCCCAGGTTGCCCGGTGCCTCCGAAGTGGGGTGGGTGGCTTCGCTCGAGACCGACACGCGCGCCCGGGCACGCTGCTTCGTGTTGCTCAAGATCACAAGACACCTGCTGGGTGTGATCAATCCCCGGTCCGGATGGCCTGATCGGATGAAGGCGCATCTGCAGGCCTTTCCTGACCTGGGCCATCTCGGGCTGAACCTGTCGGGCTTGGGCGCACCCGGCGGTTGGGACAGTGAGTGGTGAGCGCGCAATAAAAAACCCCTCAGCGGCTTCCCTGCCTGAGCAGGGTCACCGAGAGGGGCCGTGTTGCCGCCAATTCTAGGTTGCCAGGGACGGACCGTCAACGCCTGGGAGTTGCTGCGAACGCTGCGCCGGCGGGGCGCTTTTCCGGCCGTGACCCCGCCTCAGGGCGCCAGCCGCTCGCGTCGCCAGCCTTCCCCTTCGGGGCTGTACTGCAGCCGGTCATGCAGCCGGCTCTTGCGGCCCTGCCAGAACTCCCAGCGCTCCGGCACCAGGCGGTAGCCGCCCCAGTGCGGCGGGCGCGGGGGCTGCAGCAGGAACTGCGCGCCGTACTTCGCGGCGTTGGCCACCAGCACCGAGCGCCCGGCGATGACCTGGCTTTGCGGGCTGGCCCAGGCGCCGATGCGCGAGTCGAGCGGGCGGCTGTGGAAGTAGGCGTCGCTCTCCTCCTCGCTCACCTTCTCCACCCGGCCCTCGATGCGCACCACGCGCTCGAGTTCGACCCAGTGGAACTGCAAGGCGGCGAAGGGATTGCCCGCCAGCTGCCGGCCCTTGCGGCTGTCGTAGTTGGTGTACCAGACGATGCCGCGGGCGTCGTAGCCCTTGACCAGGACGACCCGGGTGCTGGGGCGCAGGTCGCTGCCCACGGTGGCCAGGGTCATGGCATTGGGCTCGGGCACCTCGGCGGCGATGGCTTCGGTGAGCCACTGGTCGAACTGGCGCAGCGGTTCGGCCTGGCTGGCGTCCTCGCTCAGCTCGGCGCGCTCGTAGCTTTTGCGCAGGTCGGCGATCGAAGAAGAGGTGGTGCTCATGGCCTCCAATTGTGGCACCCGACGCAGGCATAGCCCGGGGCCCGGCACGGCCGGCGCCTCGCCGCCAGGGGCCGTGCGGCCCGGCGTGTCGTTCGTAACCTGTTCGTAACTGCGCCCCCGCCAGAGGCAGGCGATGGGGGTAGGATGACCCGATTCCCCTCTCACAGAGACGCCGGTGGCCGCGAGGCCCGGCGGCACAGCGATGTCCCTTCACCCCGTGGTGGCCGAAGTCACCGACCGCATCCGCCAGCGAAGCCGCGCCGGGCGCGAGGCCTACCTGGCCCAGATCGACCGCCTGGCCGGCCGCGAGCGCGGCGCCGACCGCTTGGGCTGCGCCAACGTGGCCCATGCCTTCGCGGCCCTGCCCGTGAACGACAAGTTCAAGGTGGTCGCCGAGCGCGCGCCCAACATCGGCATCGTCAGCGCCTACAACGACATGCTCTCGGCCCACTCGCCCTATGCCGGCTACCCCGCCGTCATCAAGGACGAGGCGCGCCGCCACGGCGCCACCGCGCAGGTGGCCGGCGGCGTGCCGGCCATGTGCGACGGCGTGACCCAGGGCCTGCCGGGCATGGAGCTCTCGCTCTTCTCACGCGACGTCATCGCCCAGGGCGCCGCCATCGGCCTCACCCACGACGTGTTCGACGCCGCGCTCATGCTCGGCATCTGCGACAAGATCGTCCCGGGCCTGTTGATCGGCGCGCTGCACTTCGGCCACCTGCCGGTGGTCTTCGTGCCCGGCGGCCCCATGTCCTCGGGCCTGTCCAACAGCGAGAAGGCCAGGGTGCGCGAGCAGGCCGCGCGCGGCGAGGTGGGCCGCGCCGCGCTGCTCGAGGCCGAGCAGAAGGCCTACCACGGCCTGGGCACCTGCACCTTTTACGGCACCGCCAACAGCAACCAGATGCTGATGGAGGCGATGGGCCTGCATGTGCCCGGTGCCGCTTTCATCCCGCCGGGCGACGCCCTGCGCGAGCAGCTCACGCGTGAGGCGGTGCGCACCGTCCTCTCCAACCTGCACGGCGGCCCGCGCTTCAGGCCCATCGGCCGCATGGTCGACGAGCGCTGCATCGTGAACGCCATGCTCGCCCTTCTGGCCACCGGCGGCTCCACCAACCACCTGATTCACTGGGTGGCGGTGGCGCGCTCGGCCGGCCTCACCATCGACTGGAACGACTTCGAGCGCCTGTCCTCGGTGGTGCCGCTCCTGGCGCGGGTCTATCCGAACGGCAACGCCGACGTGAACCAGTTCCAGGCCGCCGGCGGCCCCGGCTACGTCATTCGCGAGCTGATGGACGCCGGCCTGATGCATGCCGACGTGGCAACCGTGCGCGAGGCCGGGCTGCGCGAATTCACCCGCATTCCGCAGCCGCCCGAAGCCGGGGCCGAGCCCACTGCCTCGATTCGCTGGGCCGACAGCGGCGCCAGCGGCGACGCCTCGGTGCTGCGCCCCGCGTCCGCGCCCTTCTCGCCCACCGGCGGCCTCAAGCTGCTCCAGGGCAACCTGGGCCGCGCCGTGATCAAGGTCTCGGCGGTGCCGGAAGACCGCCACGTCATCGAGGCGCCTGCGCGCGTGTTCGACAGCCAGGAGGCGCTGCTCGCGGCCTTCGGCAGCGGCGAGCTCGAACGCGCCTGCCAGGCCAGCGCCGACGCCGCCAGCGGGTCGCCCGGCGGCCTGGTCTGCGTGGTGCGCTGGCAGGGCCCGCGTGCCAACGGCATGCCCGAACTGCACAAGCTCACCCCGCCGCTGGCGGTGCTGCAAGGCAAGGGCTACCGCGTCGCCCTGGTCACCGACGGCCGCATGAGCGGCGCCTCGGGCAAGGTGCCCGCCGCCATCCACGTCTCGCCCGAGGCCCAGGCCGGCGGCCCGCTGGCCCGCCTGCGCGATGGCGACGTGGTGCGCATGGACGGCGTGGCCGGCACCCTGGAGGCCCGGGTGCCCGAGGCCGAGTGGGCCGCGCGCCCGCTGGCCACCATCTCCCCCGAGCAGCACGCTGCCAACCAGGTCGGCCTCGGCCGCGACCTGTTCGCCAATTTCCGCCGCCACGCCCTCACCGCCGAAGAAGGAGCCTGCACATGGCTTTGACCCCCTTGCCCGCCACCCTGACCGCGCAGCTCGTGATGGGCGACGCGCCGGTCATTCCGGTCATCGTGGTGCAGGACGCGGCCCAGGCCGTGCCCCTGGCGCGGGCCCTGGTGGCCGGCGGCATCCGCATGCTGGAGGTGACCCTGCGTACCGCCGCCGCCTTGGATGCCATCCGCGCCATCGCGCAGGAGGTGCCGGAGGCGGTGGCCGGCGCGGGCACGGTGCGAAGCGCCGAAGACGCGAAGGCCGCCGCCGCCGCGGGCGCGCGCTTCGCGGTCAGCCCGGGCTTCACCGTGTCGGTGGGCCGCGCCTGCCGCGACCTGGGCCTGCCGCTGCTGCCCGGCGTCGCCACCGGCAGCGAGATCATGATGGCGCAGGAGGAGGGCTACGACGCCCTCAAGTTCTTCCCGGCGATGCAGGCCGGCGGCCCCGCCATGCTCAAGGCCTGGGGCGGCCCTTTCTTCGACGTGACGTTCTGCCCCACCGGCGGCGTCTCGCCGCAGAACGCGGGCGAGTTCCTCGCCCTGCCCAACGTGGCCTGCGTGGGCGGTTCCTGGCTCACGCCGCCGGAGGCCATGGCCGCGGGCGACTGGGGCCGCATCACCGCCCTGGCGCGCGAGGCGGCCGGCTTGCCGCGCGCCGGCGTCTGAAAGTCGGACCCCAGGCGTCCAGCCACCCGGGCGGGGCGCGGCCCTCCTTGCGCCAATGAAAAGGCCGCCCGGAGGCGGCCTTCCGCGCGAAAGGTGCTCGCTTACTTGACCAGCATCACCGGCACGGAGGACTCGGACACCACCTTCTGCGCCACGCTGCCCATGACGGCGGTGCCCAGCAGGCCGTGGCCGTGGGTGCCCATGACGATCATGTGGGCCTTGGTCTTCTTGGCCGTCTTCAGCAGCTGCTCGTGGGCATGGCCCACCGACCACTCGCAGCGGTAGCGGATGTCGTGCTTGTCCAGGAACTTGCGGATCGGGCCCAGCACCTTCTCGGCCTCCTCGCTCTGGTAGTCGCGCACGATGTCGGCGCCGACCGCCGAGCGCACCCGGGGCGGCAGGGGCAGCTGGACGTTGACCACGATCACTTCATCATCAGGGCCGGCCAGGCTTTCATGGGTGACGAGGAAGGCCAGCGCCTTCTTGGTGAACTTGCTGCCGTCGGCGGCCAGGACGATCTTCATGGGGTCTCCTTGGGTCGATGTGAAAAGGGTAACGACCTTGATTGTGCCTTCATGGCGGATGCCCGTGGCGTGAGGCAGGTCAAGGCGCAGCGATCCGTTGCGGTTAATCTTGCCGCCGATGTCCGACGCGAGCGCCGCCGCCACCGACCTGAACCTCTCCGCCTCCGCAGCGGCCGTCCTGCTGGACGACCCGGCCGAGTGGCGCGCCTTCGGCCGTCCGCTGAACGGCGCCGGCGGTGCGGGCGCCTTGAACACGGACACGGTCTGGGAGTCCTACCTGGCCATCGAGGGCATGCACTGCGCCGCCTGCACGCTGGCGGTCGAGGGCGCGCTGCAGGGCCTGCCCGGCGTGCGCGCGGTGCAGGTCAACGGCGGCGCTGCCACCGCCCGCATCGAATGGTGCCCAGAGGTCCCAGGCGCCTCGCGACCTTCGGACTGGCTGGTCTCCTTGAGGCGCGCGGGCTACGGCGCCCTGCCCGCCGGCGACCTGCTGGACGCCGAGCCGCGCCGGCGCGAGCAGCGCAAGCTCCTGTGGCGGTGGCTGGTGGCCGGCTTCGGAATGATGCAGGCGATGATGTACTCGTACCCCCTGTACATCGCCGCACCGGGCGAGATCCCGTCCGACCAGGAGGCCCTGCTCCGGTGGGGCGCCTGGATGATGACCGTGCCGGTCATGCTCTTTTCCTGCTGGCCCTTTTTCGCCACCGCGCTGCGTGACCTGACCCACCGCCGCCTGGGCATGGACGTGCCGGTGGCCCTGGGCCTGGCCATTGCCTTCCTGGCCAGCACCGCCGCCACCTTCGACCCGTCGGGCCCCTGGGGCCGCGAGGTCTGGTACGACTCGGTCACCATGTTCGTCTTCTTCCTGCTCTCGGGCCGCCTGCTCGAGGCGCGCCTGCGTGACCGCACCGCCGGCGCGCTCGAGGCCCTGGCCCGCGCGCTGCCCGCCAGCGTGCTGCGCCTGGACCCGGCCACCGGCGAATTCCTGCGGGTGCCCGCCCGCCGGCTCGCGGTGGGCGACCTCGTGCGGGTGCTGCCCGGCGAGGCGGTGCCGGCCGACGGCCGCATCGAGACGGGCGAGAGCCGCTTCGACGAGGCCCTCCTCACCGGCGAGTCCGAGCCCCTGGCGCGCGGACCGGGCGACGCCCTGGTCGCCGGTAGCCACAACCTGCAGGCCGCGATCACGCTGCGCGTCGAGCGCCTGGGCGCCGACACCCGGCATGCGGCCATCGTGGCCCTCATGGAGCGGGCCTCGGTGGACAAGCCGCGTCTGGCGCGCCTGGCCGACCGCATCGCCACGCCTTTCCTCATCGGGGTGGTGCTGGCCGCGGCCGGCGCCGCCGCCTGGTGGTGGTCGGCCGGGCCGGCCCACGCGCTGTCTGTGGCCGTGGCGGTGCTGGTCGTGACCTGCCCCTGCGCGCTGTCGCTCGCCACGCCCGCGGCGACGCTGGCCGCCGCCGGCGCCCTGGCCCGCCGCGGCGTGCTGGTGCGCCAGCTGCAGGCGCTGGAGGCCGGCGCGGGCGTCGACACCCTGGTGTTCGACAAGACCGGCACGCTCACGCAGGACCGCATGGCGGTCGCCGCGATCCGCTGCCGGGACGGGCTCTCGCCGCAGTCGGCCCTGGACCTCGCCTGCGCACTCGCGGCAGGCTCGCTGCACCCCGTTTCGCGGGCGATCGTGGCCGCGGCCGGGGACCCTGAGGCGCGGGCCCGCCTCGCCCTGCCCTCGGCCGACTCCGCCGACCCTGGCGTCCCCCCTGCTGCCGACGCCCTCACCGAGCGCCCCGGCCAGGGTGTCGAGGGCCAGCTGGGCGGACGCCGGCTGCGCCTGGGTTCCGCCGCCTTCTGCGCCGCGCCGGCCAGGCCGGGCGACGGCGCCGACGATTCCGGTCGCCCCCAGGTGCATCTCGCCGACGAGACGGGCTGGCTCGCCAGCTTCGACCTCGACGAGTCCCTGCGGCCCGACGCCCTGGAGGCCCTGGCCCGCCTGCGCGCCCAGGGGCTGGAGCTGCGCCTGCTCTCGGGCGACCGGCCCGCCGCCGTCGCCCGCCTGGCCGGGCGCGCCGGCATCCGCTTCTGGCGCGGCGGTTGCACCCCCCAGGACAAGATGGCCGAGGTCCGGGCCCTGCAGCAGCAGGGCCGGCGGGTGGCCATGGTGGGCGACGGCATGAATGACGGCCCGGTGCTGGCGCTGGCCGACCTGTCGGTGGCGATGGGGGAGGGCGTGCCCCTGGCCCAGGCCCGCGCCGACGTGGTGGTGCAGGGCGGCCGGCTGATGCCGGTGGCCGACCTGCTGGCCCAGGCCCGGCGCACCCAGCGCGTGGTGCGCCGCAACCTCGCCTGGGCCGCCTTCTACAATGCCGCGAGCGTCCCCCTGGCGGTCGCCGGCCTCATGCCGGCCTGGCTGGCGGGCCTGGGCATGGCGGCCAGCTCGCTGGTGGTGGTGGCGCATTCGGCCACCCTGGCACGGCCCCAGCCTCCGTCCCAGCCCCTGCCCGCCGGTCCCGGCCCTGAAATCCGCTCCGGCGGCAAGGACTCAGCCGCTTGTTGAGCCGCTTGACCGCTGATTGAGCTGCTTTTTGCCAAGAATTCCCGAATTGCCCACGACCGGCCCCTTGCCATGGACATCCTCTACCTCCTGATCCCGCTGTCCGTCGTCCTGGCGCTGGCGATCCTGGGCGGCCTGGCCTGGGCGATCTGGCGCGGCCAGTTCGAATCGCTCGACGCCGAGGGCGAGCGCATTCTTCACCACGATTGACTTGAATCAAGAGCCCGGATGGGCTCGGGAATGACACTGTCCGGGTTATTACCCACGGTGCATTTCCATGACAACGGACTCCCTCGCCCCCGCCGCCCGTTACCACGACACGGTCGTCCGCCAGTTCTCGCTGATGGCCGTCGTCTGGGGCGTGGTCGGCATGCTGGTCGGCGTGATCATCGCCGCGCAGCTGGCCTGGCCGGAGCTGAACTTCGGCATTCCCTGGCTGTCCTATGGCCGCCTGCGCCCCCTGCACACCAACGCGGTGATCTTCGCCTTCGGCGGCAGTGCGCTCTTCGCCACCAGCTACTGGGTGGTGCAGCGCACCTCCCAGGTGCCTCTGTTCGCGCCCAAGCTGGCCGCCTTCACCTTCTGGGGCTGGCAGCTGGTCATCCTGGCGGCGGCCATCACCCTTCCCCTCGGCTACACCAGCGGCAAGGAGTACGCCGAACTGGAGTGGCCGATCGACATCCTGATCGCCCTCGTCTGGGTGGCCTACGCGGTGGTCTTCTTCGGCACCGTGGGCACGCGCAAGGTGCGCCACATCTACGTGGCCAACTGGTTCTACGGCGCCTTCATCATTGCCGTGGCCCTGCTGCACATCGTCAACAGCGCCGCCATGCCTTCGGGCCTGCTCAAGTCCTATTCGGCCTACGCCGGCGTGCAGGACGCGATGGTGCAGTGGTGGTACGGCCACAATGCGGTGGGCTTTTTCCTCACCGCCGGCTTCCTGGGCATGATGTATTACTTCATCCCCAAGCAGGCCGAGCGTCCCGTCTACAGCTACCGCCTGTCCATCGTCCACTTCTGGGCGCTGATCTTCACCTACATGTGGGCGGGCCCGCACCACCTGCACTACACCGCGCTGCCCGATTGGGCGCAGTCGGTCGGCATGGTCTTCTCCCTGATCCTGCTGGCGCCCTCCTGGGGCGGCATGATCAACGGCGTCATGACCCTCTCGGGCGCCTGGCACAAGCTGCGTGACGACCCCGTCCTGCGCTTCCTGATCGTGTCCCTGTCCTTCTACGGCATGAGCACCTTCGAGGGCCCGATGATGTCCATCAAGACCGTCAACGCGCTCTCCCACTACACCGACTGGACCGTCGGCCACGTGCACTCCGGCGCGCTGGGCTGGGTGGGCCTGGTGTCCATGGGTTCGCTGTACTACCTGATCCCGCGCCTGTTCGGCCAGAAGAAGATGTACAGCATCAAGGCCATCGAGCTGCACTTCTGGATCTCCACCATCGGCATCGTCCTGTACATCGCCGCCATGTGGATCGCCGGCGTGATGCAGGGCCTGATGTGGCGCGCCATCAAC
>JACCDY011259641.1_pt1 | contig 19108 bp, 12 predicted proteins | sample 7446391 | NCBI WGS metagenome assembly JACCDY01 (sample SAMN15323451, study PRJNA562643) | freshwater metagenome | isolation source: river surface water | place: USA:Blue River Watershed | collected 2017-08-18
CAGACGGCCGCGCGAACAGCACCGGAGGCGAAAGTCATGCGGGATGACGCCTTATGGCTCAGTTCGACGCGTTCGCCATCGGCGGCGAACATCACCGTGTGGTCGCCGACGACATCGCCGCCGCGCAGCGTGTGCATGCCGATCTCCTTGGGTTTGCGTGGCCCGATGTTGCCGAAGCGGCCGTGAGTGACATCCGACTCGTAGCTGGTGCCGGTTTCCTGATTGAGGATTTCCAGCAGGGTTCTGGCGGTGCCCGACGGAGAGTCGATCTTGTGCTTGTGGTGCATTTCGACCACCTCGATGTCGAAGCGGTCCTGTGTGAGGATGCGTGCGGCCTGACGGGTGAGCCAGAACAGGGTGTTCACGCCGACCGAGTAGTTCGAGGCGAGCACGATCGGGATCCGGGTGGCTGCCTGATGGATCGCCTGGCGTTCCTCATCGCTGTGGCCGGTGGTGCCGATGACCAGCGGTTTGTTCTGGGCGAGCGCTTGGGCGAGCACTTCGCGGGTGAACGAATGCACGGTGAAGTCGATGGCGCAGTCGGCGGCCTGATAGGCGGCAGCGAGGTCTTCGCCCAGGTCGTGGGTGGCGGCGAGAACGGTCTCGGGATTGGCATCGACGGCCTGGATCAGGGTTTGACCCATGCGGCCTGATTTTCCGGTGATGAGGAGTTTGAGCATGATGGTGATCGTTGAGGGGGCTCGTGTCGGGACGGATTCAAGGGCTTTGGGGCCCGGGAATCAATCCTCCCAGATCATGTATTTCAATTGGATCTGGTTGGCGCGGGCGGCGGCTTCTTCGGCGCGTGGGCCTTTGAACGAGGCGATTTTTTTGGCGCAGGCGATGGCGGCCGGCCAGCGGCGGGCTTTTTCGAGCAGGGTGAGTGCGCGGAACCCGCTGAGTTCGAAATACTGCCATTGTTCCGGGATGGTGTCGCGCTCGAGCACGGAGTAGTAGGCGATGAATGCTTCCTTCTCGCGTTTGACGGCCGGATTGTCGGGATGGGGGAGTTGTTCCAAGGTGCGGCCGCGCAGGTATTGCAGTCGGTCGTAGTCGGCGGTGTTCGGTTTCACAGTGGCGACCAGCTTGTCGTAGATGGCGAGCGCTTGGGACAGCGAATCGGGATTGATGTTCCCTTGGGCGTAGATGGCTTCACCGAGCAGCAGTCCTGCGGGCAGGTGCAGAGGGTTGTCGTCGGTCATGGTTGCGAACCATGGGCCGATGAATTTCACGGCTGCATCCAATTGGTTCATATCGATCATCAACCGGGCTTTTTCGAGTTTTGCCATGGCGGTGACCGGTCCTTCGACGGCGATCGCCTTGTCGAACAGCGTGAGTGCTTCGAGTTTCGATTGGTTGGTGGGAACGGATGCGGCGGAGCGGGCGGCGAGCAACCAGGCGGCCTGTGACCGTGAGCGGTCGCTGACCTGTCCGGCCAGCTTTTCGAGAGTCAGCCGGGCGTCATTGAAATTGCCGGTCTGATAGAGGTTGCGGCCGAGGATGAAGGCGGCTTCACCGGCCTGGCTGGATGCAGGGAAGTCAGCCAGTAGCGTGCGTGCGGTGGCGATGGTTTTTTCCGAATCGCCGGACAAATCGTCGATGCGCAGCCGGATCAGCGCGAGTTCGGCAGCTGGCAGGTTGTTGGCGCTTTCGGCGCTGGCATCGATGGTATCCAGCTGGGCCTTGGCGAATGCCAGATCCGGTGGGATCATCTGCAGTGCGGTCTTCGCCAGTGCCAGCCGGGCTTCCGCCATGCGCAGGTGTGTCGGGTTGGCGATGAGGAACGCTTCGAGTGCTTCCTTGCGTGCTGCGGGTTCCTTGTGGATCAGCGCCTGTTCGAGTTGGAGTTCAGCCGTGAGTTCCGGCGTCGCCGATTGAGCGATGGGCATCGACGGATCATCGATCAATTGGACCAAGGCAGCGTTGAGTCGTGCGGTTGCCGCTTGCTGGCCATTGAGGAAGTCGGCTGCCTTTTCGTAGAGTTCGGAGGCTTTGGTGAGATCACCGGTTTCCGCGTGGGATGCGGCGTCGAGGAAGGCGGCTTCTCCCTTTACCAGTGGCGAGGTGGCGTTTTCATGCAAGGTCTGGAGGATGGTCATCGCATCGTCGGTGCGGCCATCATCCAAGCGCCAGCGGGCAGTCATCAGCAGTGAGCGGCTGGCAAGGAAGTGTTCAGGGTCTTCCAAACGCAGGCGCTTGAGCAGCAGGATCGCTTCATCCTTCGCTGTCGGGGTGCCGATGCGGTGCAAGCCGAGCGCCCGCGTATACATGCTCAAGGTGGCAAGGTCGGTCGGCGTGGATTCCATCGGCCAAGCGGCGACAGCGGTGATGGCTTCGGTGGGGACGAGCCCGGTGGACGGAATGTCGGCGGCGGGAATCCACTGTGAAAGTCGCTGCAGCACCGGGTCCTCAGCGGTCGGGGTATCTGGCAGCGACTGGAGCAGGCGCTTGAACATCTCATCCAGCAGGGTGGAGTCCGGGTGTTCCTGGATGAAGTTGAGTAGCAGATCGGCGGACGCGCGCGTTTCGCCGCGGCGATTCAGCGCGTCGGCCAATCCAATGACCGCGTGCTGAAAGCGGCGCATCGAAAGGTTGCTAGGGTTGGCGATGAGGCTTTGGAAACGGACCACGGCCTCATCGAGGCGGTTTTCACGCAGCAGGATCTGGGCATCGGTGAAGGCCGCGAGTGACTGGTCGCGAGGGTTGATGTTGTCGGCCGCTGGCATGGCCTCGCGGGCTTCATCCACGCGGTCGAGATCGAGCAGGATCAAGGCTTGGCGCAGACGGGTCTGGCTGATCGCCTGCGGTTCGGTATTTTCCGTCAATTCGCTGAGGGTGATCAGCGCGGATTGGGGGTCGCCGAGTGCCAGTCGCAGGCTGGCGATCGTCAATCCGGCTTCCTGACGGTATGGGCACTGGGTGTCGAGGGTCAGTGGTTTGAGGATCTCGATGGCTTCCGCGAAGCGGCCAAGTGCGGCAAGTGCCTGGCCTTTCCAGAACGGGGTTTCCGGATGCTGTGCGACGATCGTCTCGCTGAGCAGGGCGAGTGCTTCGTTGGCTTTGCCGTCGCGGATCCACGCTTCGCTGAGGCGGATGGCGACGAGCGGTTTCTGATCGGCTGTCAGTGCGGGGTCAGCCAAGCATTGCTGGAAGTGAATGGCGGCCACCTCCCAGAGTCGGGCGCCAAGTGCCGCATCGCCCGCAGCCATCGATGGCGGCTGCCCGGCAGCCGGTTGTGCCGCCAACAATGGGGACAACAGGGTGGCCAGGAGGATGGGAAACGTCGCCTTCAGGGTCATCGGACCCGGACATTCTGGTGGGATCGGCCGGACATGGCCAGATGAATCCGCGCTCGTCTGCATGGTGCCACCCGGGGAAGTCGCTGGTGGCCCGAGGGGCTTATTTGCCGTTTTTGGACAGCAAGTTCCGGAGTTCCTCGCTGCTGATGTCGAGGGTGTTGGCCGCGCGTTTGAGGTCGCCGTGGGCTTCGTCGAGGACATGGCAGGCGAGCTCGCGGGTGACCCAGTCGAGCAAGCGTTCCTCGCGGGGTGCGGCAAGCAGCAATTGACGGATGCTGGCGGCGATTTGTGCCGGGGCCTTACCCGGGGCGGATGCCAACGGAATGTCGGATGGCAGGAGGATGTTGGAGGCGGCCAGCGCGCAGGCGCGGGCGATGGTGTTTTCCAATTCGCGGACGTTGCCCGGCCAGGTGTGGGCCTGCAGGGTGCTCACGGCTTCGGCGGAAAGCTTGATGCGGGCCATGCCATTCTTGCGGGTGATCCGCTGGAGGAAGAACTCGGCGAGCAGCGGGATGTCTTCCGGGCGTTCGCGCAGTGCGGGGATCTTCAGTTCCACCACATTGAGCCGGTAATAAAGGTCTTCGCGGAACCGGCCGGCGCTGACTTCGGCAGACAGGCTTTTGTGGGTGGCGGCGATGATGCGGACATCGGTTGTCAGTGTTTCATTGGATCCGACGCGCGAGAAGCTGCCGTCCTGGAGCACGCGCAGCAATTTCACCTGAATGCTCATCGGCATGTCGCCGATCTCATCGAGGAACAGGGTGCCGCCGTCCGCTTGTTCGAAGCGACCGGCGCGGCGGGCGATGGCGCCGGTGAACGATCCTTTCTCGTGACCGAACAATTCGCTCTCGAGCAGGTTTTCCGGAATGGCGCCGCAGTTGATGGTGATCATCTCACGCTGGCGTCGCGGGCTGTATTCGTGAACCGCCTTGGCGACGAGCTCCTTGCCGGTACCGCTCTCGCCGGCGATCAAGACCGGTGCGTCGGAGCGGGCTACGCGACCGACGAGTTTGAAGACTTCCTGGATCGCGCGTGACACGCCGATCATCTTGACCCGGCTGTCGGCCTTGGGCAGTTCTGCTGCCGGGTGGTCGGCGCTGCGCCGTTGTTCCTGCGTCTGCAAGGCGGACTCGACGACCGGGCGCAATTCGAATGGCAGCGACTCCTTGCGCAGCACGTCGTGGGCACCGCGCTGGGTGGCCTCGATGATTTGGCCGGTGGTGGGGAAGCCGGTGGTCAGGATGACCAGTGTGGTCGGGCTGCGTTGGATCGTTTGGCCGAGGAATTCCATGCCGTCGAACGGCTCCATGTCCATGGCGGCAACGACTACGCCGACATCGGTTTTTTCGATCACCTTGATCGCCTTGGCGGCATCATCACAGCGGAGGATGCGCAGGTTGTCCGCGGCGAGATGCTTGGTGGCCCAATCAAGGAAGTCGTGATCGGGGTCAACCAGCAACAAGGTTTCTTCTGCCGTGGTGTCTGCCATGAAAGCGCTGGGGCGAGTGAATCAGTCCGAGGGATGAAGATGCGAGAAAAAAGCATCCGGGAAAAGCGGGCTGGCCCGCATGCTGTTGAAGCGGGTTGTGGTCAACAAGGGTAAAACCGGAAAACCTACAACAGGATCCCGGGGGATGGCAATTCCAGACCGTTGATCGGCGATTTTTCCTCTTTTCTGTTGCGAGTCGTCGCTTGTGACCTATGCTCTCCAACGACTGCTGTGACCGACACATTGGCAACTGGCCCGAACCGATAATACACTCCCGGGGACCTGAACCTGATGAACGATGTCATGCCCTCACGGGAAGACAGAAACCCATCGGGAGTCCCCACCTGTTGAGCATACGGAACGTGGCTCTCAGCGCCATAGACGGCACAGCGGTTTTTTATGTACGGGTGCCGGGGTTTCAGCTCACAGCAGCACCTTGCGCCACTCATCCGGCTTGAACCCGACCAGTGCGAAATCGTTGCCGAGGACGAACGGGCGTTTCACCAGGTTGCCGTTGCGGCTGAGCAGGTCGAATGCGGCATCGTCGCTGAGTGTTGGCAGTGTTTCCTTCAGGTTCATCGCCCGGTAATCCATGCCCGAGGTGTTGAACAATTTCCGCAGGTCGCCGCCGAGCAGGCGATGGGCTTTCCTGAGTTGTGCCACTGTCGGCGCTTGCTCACGGATCGGGATATCACGGTAGCGGACGCCGTGGTCATCGAGCCATTTCAGGGCGTTGCGGCAGGTGCTGCATTTGTGGTAGAGGTGCACGTTGATCATGGCCGGATCCTGCTGTGGTCGCGTGCGGCGGGCAAGTGTGGATGACGCTTGATCCGGTGGCGGCCGGTGGTTAGTGGGTGGGGTGGATGAAGGCGGAATTGCTGAAGCGGATTTGCGACGATCTGGAAAGACGTCTGGAAGCGGTGCGGCGGTCGCTGATGGAGGCACACGCCGCCGCGACCGATCCTGGCAGCAAGGCGGAAGGAAAGTATGATACGCGCAGTCTGGAACAATCGTATCTGGCCGCCGGCCAGCAGCGGCAGCTCGATGAGATGGTGCGGGTATTGCGGGTGCTGAGTGGTCTTGAGTTGCCGGATTTTTCCGGGTTTCAGCCGGTCGATGCCGGTGCCTTGGTTGAGGTCGAGAGTGCAGCCGGCCGGGTGGGCTTCTTTTTGGTGCCGGCCGGTGGTGGTCATGAGTTGGAGGATGGCGGGATGTTGGTGACCCTGCTGACGCCGGAGAGTCCCTTGTACGGGCGATTGCTCGGTTTGTATGTCGGGGACGAGCTGGAGCAACCGCGCTTGAAGGTGTTGTCGGTGCGATGACTCTTGTTTTCCGTCATCGGGCCTGCACATGCTGATGCCGGTGAGAGCCGATTCCGACAAGCACGAGGGAGACAGCAAGGCGCTGAGCGTGACGCAGTTGTTGCGGCGCATGAAGATGTTGCTGGAGGGCGGGATCGGTGAATTGTGGATCGAAGGCGAGGTTTCGAACCTGCGCAAGCAGTCGAGTGGTCATTGGTATTTCTCGCTCAAGGACGAGGGTGCGCAGATTTCCTGTGCGATGTTCAGTGCCGGCAGGCGACCGGGATCGGAGGTGTTGCAGGACGGTGCCAAAGTGCGGGTGTTCGCCGAGGCCAGCGTCTATGAGGCGCGTGGCCAGTTGCAGGTGATCGTGCAGAAGGCCGTGTCGGCTGGCGCGGGCGACCTGCAGGCGAAGTTCGAGGCATTGAAGCGCAAGCTGCAGGCGGAGGGGTTGTTTGATTCGGCGCGCAAGAAACCTCTGCCGAGGTTTCCGCGGACGATCGGTTTGGTGACGTCGGCGACCGGCGCGGCTTTGCAGGACATGCTGAAAGTCCTTGGTCGTCGGGCGCCGTGGGTGCAACCGGTATTGTTTCCGGTGCGGGTCCAGGGCAAGGGTGCCGAGTTGGAGATAGCAGCGGCGATTGCCGCTTCTGATCGACTGTCGGAGGAAGCCGGGGTGAGTTGCGATCTGTTGGTGGTTGGACGCGGCGGCGGATCGCTGGAGGATCTGTGGAACTTCAACGAAGAGGTGGTGGCACGGGCGATTGCGGCTTGCGCGATTCCGGTGATCTCGGCGGTCGGGCATGAGATTGATTTCACGATTGCGGATTTTGTCGCGGACCTGCGGGCGCCCACGCCGAGTGCGGCGATCGAGATGGCGGTGCCGGATGTGCAGGACCTTCGTTCCCGTTGCGGGCAGTTGCGGATGAGGATGCGGCGGGTGCTTGGGGAGCGGTTGAAACGCAGCGGCCTGATGCTGGATGCGATCCGCAAGGGTGTATTGCGTCGCGATGGTGAGCGGTTGTTACGTGAGCCGGTGATGCGGTTGGATGGTCTGCGGGGCCGGCTGCAACAGTCGGTGCGTGCACAATTGGAGGAATGGTCGCTGCGATTGGCAGCGATGCGTCAGTCGCATCGGAGTCACCATCCGAAGCGCGTGCTCGAGCGGCGGCAGGACGCAGTGGAGGTTTTGCGACGTCGACTCGAAAAATCCTCTGCCGATGCCTTGGTGCAGCGGCGACAGCGATTGGCGGGGATTCGTGATTTGTTGCGTGCCCTTGGTCCGGAGTCTGCCTTCCAGCGGGGATTTTCAATCACGCTCGGACCCGACGGCAAGGCGTTGAGGTCGGTGGGCGGACTCAAGCCTGGCGACCGCTTGCGGACCAAGCTTGCCGATGGTGAGATCGGCAGTGAGGTGCTTGGCGGCGATTGATCAACTGTGGCTGTGGATGTCCACGGCGAACAGGCAGACGTCGTCGTCGAAGTGCTGGTTGTGCGAGTGGTCGAGCACCGAATCGAGGATGGTGTCGAGCAGCACCTCCGTCGGACTGGTGGTCTGGTTGCCGATGATTTCCATCAGCCGGGTTTCGAAATACGGCTCGCCGTCCTGATTTTCCGCTTCGAGCACGCCGTCGGTGAACAGGATCATGCGATGGATTCCGGCCATCGGGATGCGGGTCGATGGGTATTGCGCGTCGCGGAACAACCCGAGTGCCGGCCCCTTGTTTTCCCGGTGGGAGGCAATCTGTTCGGTTTTGCCATTGCGCACCATGATCGGACCGGGGTGGCCTGCGCTGGAGAACGATACGGTTTCCTTGACCAGGTCAAACACGGCGTAGAAGGCGGTGGCGAACATCGTGGTGCCGGCGCGTTCCAGGATGGCGGCGAGACCTTCGTTGAGGCCGCCGAGGAATTGTGCCGGTTCAGCCGCTTGCGCGCCTTGCTTTTCGAGCAAACCGCGCAGCATCGCCACCACCAATGCCGCCCGCACCCCGTGGCCCATGACATCGCAGATCAGCACGCCGATCTGGTCCTCGGAGATGCGGACGATATCGAAGAAATCGCCGGCCAGTCCGGAGATCGGAATGTAACGGGTGCCGAATTCCAGCCGGATGCGGTCGTGTTGAATCGGTGGCAACGAGTCCGGAGTGAGCGCTTGTTGGATTTCACGGGCCAGGTGGAGTTCCTCCTCGTAGGCTTCATTCTTTTGCTGCAGCTGGGCGGCGAGGTCGCTGGCCTCGCGTTCGGCGAGGACCAGCTTGGTGACGTCGCTGGAGACGCCGAATGTCCCCTTGATCCGGCCGTTGCGATCGCGCCACGGGAATTTGGATGTGACCACCCAGGTTTCCTCACCTTTCTGGCGGGTTTCGTGCTCGAGCTGACCGGTGATCGGCTCGCCGGTTTCGATGATCCGGCGCTCATCCTCGGCGGCAGGTTTCCAGTGGTCCTCGTCGAAGAAGTCACGGTCGTGCTTACCGATCAGTTCCTCGCCGGACTTCATGCCGATCCATTCGGCCATCCTTTGGTTGGCCATGACAAAGTGGGATTCGAGATCCTTGAAGTACACCTGCACCGGGATGTGGTCGGTCAATTGCCGCAATTGGAAGCGCTCCTCGATCACCTGGGCTTCGGCCGCCTTGCGCCGGCTGATGTCGATCATTGACCCGGCGATGCGTTGGGCCTGCCCCTTGCGGTTGCGCACGACAATGCCGCGGATCCGAAGCCAGCGCCAGTCGCCGCTGCCGGTCCGGACCCTGCAATCGATGGCAAAGACCTCCGGACCGTTGTCCTCGAGCGCCTCCTGCAGGGCGCCTTGGAAGGGTGCCAGATCATCAGGGTGGATGCTGTCGTGAGGGGGGATAAACAGGTTGGGCGCCCGGCTGTCGCCGCATTCGAGGAATTCCAGAATCCGCCGGGAATAGTGGATTTCGCGTTTGCCGACGTTCCAGTCCCAGATCCCTTCGTGGGAGGCCTTGAGGGCCAGCTCCAGCTGTTCGAGTTTGACGGCACCGCCATCGATCGGGATCTCCCTATCTTCCTGCATCATGGATAAGATTGCGCCGATCAGCCGGAACATCAAGCCGGACTTCATCTTTTCCTTTCAGTGGTCTTGCCCTCGAGCGCCCCGGCTGGTTAGTTATGGATTGTGCATGCCGTCAGCGACTCCGCCACCCTCAAAGGTGTTTCCAGAACATTCTACCTTTCCTTGAGGTGTTTGCCGGAGCCGATGCGCCCTGCGGCCAGTCTGGCCTATCTGCTGGCGAGGATCAGCGACACGGTGGCCGATTCCATGCGGGCAGCTGTGGATGACCGGCTTCAGACCTTGGATGCCTTTGGCCGGGCGGTGGCGGGTGAAGACGGTTTTGACGGTGTCAGTGAGCCGCTGCTCGCTGGAGTTCCCGGCGAGCACGAGCGTCGCTTGTTGCAGCAGGCGACGTTGTTCCTGAATGACCTTGGTCGCTTGCCGGCGGATCAATTGGATCTCGTCCGCGATGTGGTCGGCACGATCATCGAAGGGCAGCGCATGGATCTCGAGCGATTCGGGGAGGCGACGGCGGAGCAGCCGGTGGTGCTGCACAACGATGGCGAGTTGCATGACTACACCTGGCAGGTCGCCGGTTGTGTCGGATCGTTCTGGACCCAACTCGGCGTCATGACGCTCGGCGATCAGTTTTCCAGTGATCCGATGCCCTTGATGATCGAGCGGGCGATTGCCTACGGCAAGGGTCTGCAGATGGTCAACATCCTGCGGGACCTGCCGTGGGATCTTTCGATGGGTCGCTGCTACCTGCCGGTCAGCGATCCATTTGATGAACGACAGTTGCTGGTTGCCCACCAGACGCATCTGGAAGAAGCGCGGAAACTGATCACGCGGGGATTTGAATACACGGCTGCACTGAAGGCCAAGCGTTTGAGGGCGTCCTCGGTCTTGCCGGCCTTGCTGGCGGATGAAACGCTCGATCAGTTGAAGGGCGTGACCTGGAGCCGCCTGTCGCGCGGGGTGAAGGTCAGCCGCATCGATGTGTATGGGTTGATCCTGCGGGCGATATTCTACTGAGCGCAGCCATCAAGCAGGCTTGGCCTTGCTGGCGTGGATCGCCTTCAATCGCTCCAGTAGCGGTGGGTGCGAATAATCGAGCCACACCGTCAAGCGACCGGGCGACGGGTGCGACAGATGGTCGGCGGTCATCTTGGTCAGGGCCATTGCCAGCGGTGTGCCGTCGCCGGTGTGCTCGACGGCGTAGGCATCGGCCTCGAACTCGTGTTTGCGTGACCAAGCGTTGAGGATGACCGACAGCAGTTGCGAGACCGGTTCAAGGAGGATCATGAACAGCACCAGTCCGACATGGATCGAGATCTGACTGACGTCGAAGCCATCGAACAGCAGGCGGGCGAATCGGCCATCCGGGTTGGTGGCCAGCCCGAGCAGGAAGAAGATGACTGCGGTCTGCAAAATGCCGGCGACCAGTCGTTGGCGGATGTGACCGCATTTGAAGTGGCCGATCTCGTGAGCAAGCACGCCGAGCAGTTCATCTATTGAGCATTTGTCGATCAGGGTGTCGAACAAGGCGATCTTCTTGCGTTTGCCGATGCCTGTGAAAAAGGCGTTGGCCTTGCTGGAGCGCTTGGAGCCATCCATGACAAACACCCCTTCGAGCGGAAATCCGCAGCGCCTGCCGAGTGCCTCGATGCGTTGTTTGAGCTCACCATCCGGCATCGGGGTGAATTTGTTGAACAGCGGCATGATCAGCGAGGGAGCGAGCCAGGTGAGCAGCAGTTGGACGACGGTGATGGTGATCCATGCCCACAGCCATGCGTGATTCAGGCTGTTGAAGATCCAGATGATCGAAGCGGAGATCGGGAGTCCGAGGAAAAAGGCGAGCAGCAGGATCTTGAAGCGGTCGAGGATGAAGGTGCCCGGGGTCGATCGGTTGAAGCCGAAGCGTTGTTCGATGATGAAGGTTTCGTAGGCGCCGAAAGGGATGTTGATGAGGTTTTGGGCGATGAACAGGGTGCCGAGGAAGGCCACCCCGGTGTGGACCGGGTCGTTCTTGCAGATTTCACGGGCCAGTTGATCGAGCCATTCGAAGCCACCGAGGAACCAGAAGGTCAGCAGCGCGCAGAGGCTGAAGGTGGCTTGGAGGATGTCAAAGCGGGCGTTGACGATATGGTATTCCCGGGCCCGGTCCAATTGGTTTCGGTCCATGCAGTCCCTGAGTTCGTCCGGAACCTGCCCCGGAAAGGCCTTCAAATTGAGCAGTTTTGCCACCAATTGGAGGTTCCAGAGGAGAAACAGGGCCACGACGACCGTCACGGTCATGAAATTCCAGTCATTCATCCGCGCCGATGATGCATGATGGCCCGGGGACTGCAAGTGTCTGGGAGCAGCGGCAGGGGGTGGTCGTTGCTAGTCCTTGCCTGCAGGCGCAAAGCGGCCTAGATTCAAGGGGTTGCCGCTGATGAGACCCATTTTCTTGCTGATCCCCTTGTTATTGCTGCTGCCCTGTGTCGGGCAGCAGGTCGAGGTGAGCGGTTTGCCGCCTGCCAGTGGGCGATCGGGAACCAGCGGTTCGTATCTGACGCGCCCGGACGCGCGGGCGATTACGCTGAAGATTCCGGCGCCGCGCGGTCTGATCCTTGATCGTCACGGCGAAGTGTTCGCGCAGAATCGGATGGTTTACCGATTGTCACTGCAATACCAGCAGTTCGATACGATCGACCGGGATTTCGTCATTCGTTGGGGACGGGTTCGCTTGCAGGCGCTGGAGAAGGTGTATCCGAAGTTGCTGGCGAAGTCCGACGAGGAGTTGTTCCAGCATTACCGCCACCGCCGGTGGTTGCCCTTGTATGTATCGGGCGATCTCGATGAGCAGGCAGCCAATGCCTTGAGGCCCTTGTTGCCGGCGGACACCGTGTTGACGCCGGTTTACAGCCGCTTTTACCCGCACGGCAAGCTGGCGGCCCATGTCATCGGTTATTCGGGAAGTGAGGGCAAGCTGGAGACCGGTCCGATCCTGAACAACGAGCCGTTCTGGGAGGAGATGGAAGGTCGTTCGGGACTGGAAAAACTGTTCGACAAGCGGTTGACCGGGAAACCCGGGAAGAAGCGCTTGATATTCGACGAGCACGGCAAGCAGCTGCTTGAGGAGTTGACGGAGCGGCCGGTGCCAGGTGGCACCTTGGTGACAACCTTGGATCTGAAGTGGCAGTTGCTCGCCGAGAAGGCCTTGGAGGAAGGTTGTGAGCGCGGAGCCTTTGTGGTGGTCGATGTGATCACCGGCGAGGTGCTGGTGTTGGCGTCGCGGCCGGCGTTTGACCTCAACACCTTCATTCCACGGATCAGTGAGCAGACATTCAAGGAGCTCAATGAGGATCCCGCCACTCCATTGTATGGCCGCGCGTTTCAATCGGCCTATCCGCCCGCGTCCACCTTCAAGTCGATCGTCGCGCTGGCAGCCCTCAACGAAGGGGTGGTGACGGCGGAGACGGTCATCGACTGTCCGGCGGCGATTCAGGTCGGCAATGTCGTATTCAACAACTGGTCGCCCGATCCCGAAGGCGAGATCAACGTGATGCGTGCGATCGCCCGCTCGTGCAATACGTGGTTCTATCAGGTTGGAATCCAGATGGGAGCAACGCCATTCATCGATCTCGCGCGTCGTCTCGGATACGGCCAGAAGACCGGGTTGCCGTTGATCGGTGAAACCCCGGGGATCCTACCCGACAACGAGTGGATGAAAAAGCACGAGGGGAGGCCGATTCTCGATGGTGACACGGCGAACCTGTCGATCGGGCAGGGCAGCATGTTGGCATCGCCGTTGCAGGTGGCTCAGGCGATGGCCGGTATCGCCAACGGCCGGGTGACGCCGAAGTTGCAGTTGGTTTACCAACAGCAGGATTCCCGTGGCCGTGTGACACAGGCGACCAGTCCGCAGCCCTTGCATGAACTGGGTGTGAATTCCTATGCTGCGTTGATCACGCGTCTGGGGATGTCCGATGTCGTCAATGGCGCTGGTGGCACCGGGCGGGGCGCGCAATTGAGTTACGCCAAGTTGTGTGGCAAGACCGGCACGGCACAGTGGGGTCCGGAGTCGAAGAACCAGCGGCTCGCGTGGTTTGCCGGATTCATGCCCGAGGATAATCCGCGCTATGCATTCGCGGTGCTGTATGAGGGCAAACCGAACGAAAAAGTTTCTGGTGGACGGCTTGCAGCTCCGATGGTGCGCAAGTTTTTCGAGGGCGCCAAAGAGGACATCCTTGAGAAGATATCACCGCCGAAGAAGGCACTTGTGGTGATCGGCGAGGAGGAAGGTGCCGTCCCTGCGGCGGTGCCCGTGGATGAAAGCCAATTGCCGCCGCCTGCGAGTGAGGGGTTTCTCGTGCGCCCCGAGGATCGGCCCTTGCGGGCAACACCTGTCGAACCGTTGGCGGTCAACCCCGATGGCGTACCCCTGGCACCGGGTAATCCTGGCGAGGTGCCTCGTGCGATTCCCTTGTTCGAGCCGGGTCAAGTGCCGGTAGAACCCGAGGATGCGCCGCGGCGCGCGATTCCCGTGCATGAGCCTGCCCCGCAGGGCGAGCAACCGGCGCGGGCGATTCCGGTGCAGGAATGAAGTTCAGTCCTGCGGAACGTGCGGCTCGAAGGTCATCGACCGTTCGTGTTCGCGCGCCTTGGCCGCCTTGCGTGCCTGTTTGTAGAATTGTTCCTGCGAGCGGACGGCCTTCTCACCCTTGCTGCGTTCGATTCGAGCCGATTCACCGCTGGCCAGCAGCCGGTAGGCCTGGGTGTTGTCCTGGAAGCTGGTTTCGAGGATCTGGATCAGGCGGCGTTTGAGCGCGGGCGACTCGACAGGCACCATCAGTTCGATGCGTTTTTCCAGATTGCGTGTCATCCAGTCGGCGGAAGAGATGAACACCAAGTCGTTACCGCCCTGGTGGAAGTGGAAGATGCGGGCGTGTTCGAGAAAGCGGTCGATGATCGAAATCACCTCGATGTTCTTGGAATGGCGGTTGTCCTGCGGTTTCAGGCAGCAGATGCCGCGCACGTTGAGACGGACGCGCACACCGGCGCGGGACGCCTTGTAGAGTGCCTGGATGATGTCCGGGTCCTGCAGCGAGTTGAGTTTGGCGGTGATGCCGGCAGGCAGTCCCTGTTTGGCGCGTTCGGTTTCGCCGGTGATCAGTTCGAGCAGGGTGCTCTTGATCATGGTCGGTGCTGGAATCAGACGTTGGAAGCGCAGCAGTTTCGAGCGACCTGAAACCGCATTGAAGAACAGGGATGCATCGTGACCGAAGTCGGGATCGCAGCTGAGGATCGAGATGTCGGTGTAGAGCCGGGCGGTGCTTTCGTTGTAGTTGCCGGTTCCGAGGTGGACATATCGCCGCAGGTGGCCGTCCTCCTTGCGCAGGATCATGCAGATCTTGGCATGGGTCTTGAGGTTTTTCACGCCGTAGACGATCTGAACGCCCGCGCGCTGCAGCTCATCGGCCCGGTCGAGGTTGCGCGCTTCATCGAAGCGGGCCTTGAGTTCGACCAGGACGGTGACGTGCTTGCCGTTTTCGGCCGCCTTGATCAGCGCGTCGATCACGCGTGATTTGCGTGCGGTGCGATAAAGCACCTGTTTGATTGCGATGACGCCCGGGTCGGCCGCTGCCTCTTCGAGCAGATTGAGAACCGGCTCGAACGATTCATACGGGTGGAACAGCATCAGGTCGCCGGCGGCGATCGTCTCGAACATCGAGGCGCCGGGACTGATGGCGGGAGAGCTTTGCGACGGCCATTCCTCGACGCGCAGGTGTTCGAAGCCGTCGAGTGCGACCAGATCCATCAAGGAAGACAACGCGAGCGGACCGTCGACCGGGTAGACGTCGGTGCTGCTGGCCGTGGTGACCCGGCGGATCATTGAAGCCAGGTCCTTCGGGGCCTTGGCTTCGATTTCAAGGCGCGCGGTTTCCGAGTATCGGCGTGCCGTGAGGATATCCTCCATTTCACCAGCCAGGTCGACGGCGTCCTCGTCCTGCACGGCGATATCGCTGTTGCGGGTGACGCGGAAGCAGGTGCGGGCGACGACTTTCTCGCCGGGAAACAATTTTGCGGCGTTGTCCGCGACGATTTCCTCGATGAAGACGGCGGTATGGTGGCCGTCGTGGCGGCTGGCGGCGACGAAGCGTCCCAGGCTGTCGGGAAGTGGGATCAGCACATGGCGTGTCGCGTGGCTTTCCGGGTCGCGCAGGCGGCAGGCGACGATCAGTTGCAGCGCAGGGATCAATGGCGGGGCTTCGCCATCGGTCACGGCCAGAGGTGTCAGCAAGGGGTAGATCTGATCGTCGAAGATGTCCGCCAATTGCGACCGTTGTTCGAGCGTCAGCTGGTCGATGCTGCGGTGCAGGTGGATTCCCTTGTGGTCCAGTGCTGGGATCAGGGTCTCCCGCAGCAGCTGGTATTGGTCATCGCACATCCGTTGGATGCGATCGCGCACCATGGACAGGCATTGGCTCGGGCTGAGCCCCGACGGATCGGGCGCCTTGATGCCGCCGCGGCGCATGGCCATCAGTCCGCCGACGCGCACTTGGAAGAACTCGTCGAGGTTGGACGCGGTGATGGCGAGGAATTTGAGGCGCTCCAGCAGCGGCAGGTCGTCGCGAATCGCTTCGTTGAGCACCCGCTGGTTGAATTCGAGCCAGGATAGTTCGCGGTTGATGAATGGGGCGGGCATCGGATGGTTTCAGGAAGAGGATTTCGAGCCGTGTTTGTCTTCGATGACGACGGCGAGACCGAAGATCTTCTCGAACAGATCGGCCTTGCTGACCATGGCAAGTCGTTCCACTGCGGCATCATTGAGGCCGGGCAATTGCAGGCGCAGTTTGCCGGGCTCACGGTGCAGTCGGATTTTCGACACCCGTTGCGCGTGGGTGCGTTCAAGCGCGTCGGCGACCCGGAGGATGGCGGCCAGTTTGCTGACGCGGATGCGGTCCTCGGTGCTCAGTGAGGCGTATGGCGGGTGGTCGAGCGATGGTCCTGAATGCCGGTGGTAGCGGGCGACCAGTGCGATGATCGTGACATCGGTGCGGTCGAGACCGAAGATCTCGGAATTGAGGATGAGGTATTCCGAGTGTTTGTGGTGGGCACGGGGGCTGACGTAGGTGCCGACTTCGTGAAGGATCGCGGCGACCTGCAGCAGCAACAGGTCCTGCTGGTCGAGTTGGTGCAGATCCTGCAGTTGGTGGAAGAAATGCTCGCACAGATGGCGGACGTGTTCGCCGTGGCTGGGGTCCGATTGGTAGCGATCGCCGAGGATGCGGGCGGAGCGCAGCACTTCGTCGGCGAATTCGCCGGTCAGGCTGCGGGACACCAGCAGGTCGAGCAGCAGCCCTTGTTCGTATCCACTGGCGGGGATGTGGACGGTCTTGAGTTGTAGCAACTCGGCGATGGCCAGGTTGATCTCCAATGCGGGTACCAGTGCTTCGGCCGTCTGGTAGTCGAGTTGGAATTTCTTCACCAATGCGACATCACTCAGTGTGGCGGCCTCGCTGCACAGGCTTTTCAGTTTGCTGGTCGGGAAGGCGCTGCCGCTCTTGGTCAGGCTGCCTGAGATCGACTGCAATTCGCTGCCGATGACGACCAACGCGCTGATGGTCACATCCGAGTAGTCGTGGCGGATCTGGGTGAGGTTTCCGTATGCGTGCTCACGGATCACGCGCAGCAATGTCGGTCCTTCGGCGTGCATCGAATCGATCGCCTCACGGGTGCGGTGGGTGCCTAGACGGTAGCTGGTGTAGCGGGTGATGCGGCCATCCTTGAACAGCAGGGCGCGGGTGTTGCCCGGGCCGACGTGGACGACCAGCGTGCTGTCCTTGCGCATGACCGGGATGTCGCGCAGGCGGCGGCGGGTCTTGAGGTAGATCAGGCGGGTCATTTCGCCGTCGTCGATGTTGGCCACCTTCAGTCCGCAGGCGATGCGGATGCGGTTGATGAAGATTTCGTGGTTGCGTGCTTCGCTGATGATGTTGGTGGCGGCGGCACGGGTGATCTGGCTGGGGTCCAGGTCAAGTTCGCCGAGGTGTTGCTGGTAGCCGCGGATGATGGCGACGATCTGTTCGGTGGTGTCGTGGCTGACCACACCCCGGCTGAAGATGTCGCGTGCCAGTGGTGCGGGTTTCTCCAGAAAGTCGATCACATGGAAGCTGCCGTCGGCCGAACGTTCGGCGACCAGCATCGATACCGAACTGGCGCCGATGTGCAGGGCGGTCACCAGTTCGGGTGGCGCGTCCTGGCCGGCTTGGCTGTTGGATGGGCGTGGCATCGGATCCCTAGTGAAGCGGGGAACCGGTCGGATTCAAATCCAAATCTGTGACTTTGCCGGGGATTCAGAGAGGACTTGTCATCCACCTTTGGCCGGCCAAGGATGGCAACATGCCTGTTACCGGAGCCATGAAAACCTACCTGGTGAAGCCCGAGGTGGCCGTGGATTTCAAACTCCACGACCCCAAGGACAAGTCCCTGTTCGACGGCGATCGCGAGGAATACGAAACCCAGCTGCGGCAGTTGCAGGATGAGCTCCAGCAGCTGCAGAAGATCCTTTATGCGCAGAATCACCACCGGATCCTGCTGGTGATGCAGGCGATGGATACCGGAGGCAAGGACGGCTGCATCAAGCACGTGTTCTCGCACATCGACCCGCAGGGGATCCACGTGCGCTCGTTCAAGAAGCCGACCGAACTGGAGTTGGCGCATGACTTCCTGTGGCGGGTGCACCAGCAGGTGCCCAAGCGTGGAGACATGGTGATCTTCAACCGCAGCCATTACGAGGATGTCATTGCCGTTCGGGTAAAGAAGTTGCTGCCCGAAAAGGTCTGGCGGCGACGCGAACAGCACATCGTCGATTTCGAGCAGATGCTTGCCGACGAGGGGACGACGATCGTGAAGATCTTTCTCAACATATCCAAGGAAGAGCAGAAACAGCGGTTGCAGGCGCGATTGGACAATCCGACGAAGCATTGGAAGTTCAACCCTGAGGATCTTGCCGACCGCAAGCGCTGGGGCGACTTCATGCGGGCTTACGAGGAGGTGATCTCAAAGACATCCAAACCCCATGCGCCTTGGTATATTGTGCCCGCCGACCGCAAGTGGTACCGCAACCTGTGTGTGGCTCGGATCATGGTCGACACCATGAAGCGGCTGAAGATGAAGCTGCCCAAGGTGGATTGGGATCCGGATGGGATCGTGATCGAGTGAGTGCCGGCATCAAGCCTGGCGCAGCGTGGCCATGTCGATGACGAAGCGGTAACGCACATCACCGCGTTTCATGCGGGCGTAGGCGTCATTGATCTGGTCCATGCGGATGAGTTCCGTGTCGCAGGTGATGCCGTGACGGGCGCAGAAGTCGAGCACCTCCTGGGTTTCGGTGATGCCGCCGATCACCGAGCCGAGGATGCTGCGGCGGCCCATGATCAGTGCTCCGGCATCGATTGCGGGTTCGAGCGGTGTGAGTTGGCCGACGAGGATGTGGGTGCCATCGATCTTGAGGCACTGCAGGTAGGGGTTGAGGTCATGGGTGACCGGCACCGTGTCGATGATGTAGTCGAGTGATCCCATTGCCTGCTTCATCGATTCGGTGTCGGTGGAGACGATGATGTGGTTGGCGCCGTTGCGGCGGGCTTCGTCGGCCTTGCTGGCGCTGCGGGTGAACAAAGTGACTTCGGCGCCCATCGCTCTGGCGAATTTGATCGCCATGTGTCCGAGGCCGCCCATGCCGATCACGCCGATGCGGTCGCCGGCCTTGAGTCCGACGTGGCGCAGTGGCGAGTAGGTGGTGATGCCGGCGCAGAGGATCGGTGCGGCACTGGCCGGATCCAGACCGTCGGGGATTCTCACGACGAAGTGTTCGCTGACCTGTAGGCGCTCGGAATAACCGCCGTAGGTCGGGCTTTGGTCGTGGCGGTCGATGCCGTTGTAGGTGAACACCGGTCCTTCCAGGCAGTATTGTTCGAGGTCGCGGTTGCAGCTCGAGCAGGTCCGG
>JACCDY011495303.1_pt1 | contig 19104 bp, 20 predicted proteins | sample 7446391 | NCBI WGS metagenome assembly JACCDY01 (sample SAMN15323451, study PRJNA562643) | freshwater metagenome | isolation source: river surface water | place: USA:Blue River Watershed | collected 2017-08-18
GGCATCACTCACCGTCAAACCCAATGTCCGCAAGGTTTCCTTTGGGGATGGCTACGAGCAGCGCCTGGCCCAGGTGCTGGAGCTGTCGCGCCGCAGCGGCCGCAGCTGTGCCCTGCTGTTTGTGGATCTGGACGACTTCAAGGCCATCAACGACACGCGCGGTCATGCCGTGGGCGACCTAGTGCTGCAGGCCGTGGCCCGCACCATCACGGGTGCCGTGCGGCAGGTGGACACCGTGGCCCGGCTGGCCGGGGACGAGTTCACGGTGCTCTGCGAAAACGTGGACTCCGAACAAGCAGCGCTGCAGATCGTGACCAAGCTGCAGCACGCGTTCATGCTGCCGCTGGACATTGAGGGCCGGCCCCTGCCCGTGCGCGCCAGCATCGGCCTGAGCCTGTTCCCGCGCGATGCGCAGGATGCGCGCACGCTGATGACCAGCGCAGACGCGGCCATGTACCGCATCAAGCAAGGCCACAAGCGCAGGTTGTGAGACTGCGCGCTGCCGCGAACCTTGCCCATGCGCCGGCCCGTGTTGCTTTCGTGTCAGCCTGCGGCGCTAGGCTGTGTGTCGTTCACCTTCTTGCACTGACCCATGACCTCCATCTTTGACCAGCACCTGCCCCGCACCGAAGCCAACTTTGCCGCCCTGTCGCCCCTGTCGTTCATCGAACGCACGGCCGAGGTCTACCCCGACCGTCTGGCCATCGTGCACGGCACGCTGCGCCAGACCTGGGCCCAGACCTACGCCCGCTGCCGCCAGCTGGCCAGCGCGCTGACCAAGGCAGGCATCGGCAAGAACGACACCGTGGCCGTGATGCTGCCCAACACCCCGCCCATGGTGGAGGCGCACTTTGGCGTTCCCATGGCGGGCGCCGTGCTCAACACCCTCAACACCCGGCTCGACCCCGAGGCCATCGCCTTCATGCTGGATCACGGCGAGGCCAAGGCCGTGATCGTGGACCCGGAGTTCACCGGCACCCTGGCCAAGGCGCTGGCCCTGCGCACCGCCCCCACGCCCCTGCGCGTGATCGAGGTGCAGGACGCGCTCTACGGCCCCGCCGTGCAAAGCCTGGGCGGCACCGACTACGACGCCTTTGTGGCCAGCGGCGACGCCGCCTTTGTCTGGAGCCTGCCCGCCGACGAGTGGGATGCGATTGCGCTCAACTACACCAGCGGCACCACCGGCAACCCCAAAGGCGTGGTCTACCACCACCGGGGCGCCGCCACCAACGCCATCAGCAACGTGCTGGAGTGGGACATGCCCAAACACGCGGTGTACTTGTGGACGCTGCCCATGTTCCATTGCAACGGCTGGTGCTTTCCCTGGACCATCGCAGCGCGTGCTGGCGTCAACGTGTGCCTGCGCCGGGTGGACGCACAAGCCATCTTTGATGCCATCCGCACCCATGGCGTTACGCACTACTGCGGCGCGCCCATCGTGCACGGCCTTCTGGTCAACGCCCCGGCCGCGATGAAAGTAGGTGTGCCCGCAGGCGTCAAGGCCATGGTGGCGGGCGCCGCGCCGCCGGCCTCGATGATCGAGGGCATGGAAAAGATGGGGTTTGACCTGACCCACGTGTACGGACTGACCGAGGTGTACGGCCCCGCCACCGTGTGCGCCAAACATGAGGCCTGGGATGCCCTGGACATTGGCGAGCGCGCCCGCCTCAACGCCCGCCAGGGCGTGCGCTATCACCTGGAGCGCGACGTGCGCGTGCTCGACCCCGAGACCATGCTGCCGGTGCCGCAGGACGGCGAAACCATGGGCGAAATCATGTTCAAGGGCAACATTGCCATGAAGGGCTACCTCAAGAACCCCAAGGCCACCGACGAAGCCTTTGCGGGCGGCTGGTTCCACAGCGGCGACCTGGCCGTGCAGTACCCCGACGGCTACATCAAGATCAAGGACCGCAGCAAGGACATCATCATCTCGGGCGGCGAGAACATCTCGTCCATCGAGGTAGAAGACGTGCTCTATCGCCACCCCGACGTGCTGGCCGCCGCCGTGGTGGCCAAGCCCGATGCCAAGTGGGGCGAAACACCCTGCGCGTTTGTGGAGCTCAAAGCCGGTGCGCAAACCACGCCCGAAGACATCGTGGCGCACTGCAAAAAGCACTTGGCCGGGTTCAAGGTGCCCCGCGCGGTGGTGTTTGGCGAGCTGCCCAAGACCAGCACCGGCAAGATCCAGAAGTTCGAGCTGCGCAAGCAGGCGGGCTCGGCGGCGGCCATCGACCTGTGATGAACTTGCAAAAATGATAGCTGCCAGCGCTTGCTGGGTAAGCGCTAGCCCGGATATTTCACCGTAGTAGAGCCACAAACGAGTACGGCATTGCCCTTGTGTGCCCGAAAATCCAGGTGTCGAATCTTGATCAACGAGCGGGCAATGCCGAAGCCAAACTGTACCGAAGAAATTGACGTTGGGCGCATGGACTTTGGCCGGTTGGGCCGACGCGTGGTGCAGGGGTGTTTTGACGGCGGCAGCATGACCAGCGATGGTGGCGTGATGCTGCTTGGCCAGGTCGATCGCAAGCTGGGCTTGATGGATGCGGCGGCGCGCTGCATCGCCGATCCGCGCAATCCGCTACTGATCACGCACGACGTGCGCGACATGTTGCGCCAGCGGGTGTACGGCCTGGCGCTGGGCTGGGAAGACCTCAACGACCACGGTGCTCTGCGCTGTGACGTGGCTGTGCAGACGGCTGTTGGCGTGGACCACGAGATTGCCAGCGCGCCCACGCTTTGCCGACTGGAGAAATGGGCCGACCGTGCCACGGCGTGGCGGCTGCACGAGGTGTTGGTCAATCAGTTCATCGCCAGCTTCGAGAGCGCGCCCGAAGAGTTGGTGCTGGACTTTGATGCCACCGACAACCCGTTGCACGGCCAGCAGGAGGCACGCTTCTTCCATGGTTACTACGACAGCTACTGCTACCTGCCCCTGTACGTGTTCTGTGGCCAGCAACTGCTGTGCGCCTACTTGCGGCCCAGCAACATCGATGCGGCGCAGCACGCTGGGGCCATCCTCAAGCTGCTGGTGCGCCGACTGCGCCAGAGTTGGCCGCAGGTGCGCATCGTGTTTCGGGCCGACTCCGGGTTCTGCCGCCAACGCATCCTGAACTGGTGCGAGCGCGCCGGCGTGCACTACATCGTGGGTCTGGCGCGCAATGCACGGCTGCAGGCGCGCGTGGCGTTTGCCGAACTCTCAATGAAAGACGAATACGAGCGCAGCGGGGCCAAACAGCGCATGGTCGATGAATTCGACTACGCCGCACAGAGCTGGCCGCACGAGCGGCGCGTGATCACGCGGCTTGAATGGGGCGCGCAAGGCTGCAACCCGCGCTTCATCGTGACAAACCTTGCCGGTGATCCCCAGGCGCTGTACGACGGCGTGTACTGCCAGCGCGGCGAGGCGGAGAACCGGATCAAGGAAGCGCAGGTAGGGCTGTTCGCCACGCGCACGAGCTGCCATGTGCTGCGCTCCAACCAACTGCGCATGCTGTTGGCCGCGCTGGGCTACGTGCTGGTAGAGAGGCTGCGCGCGTTGGCGTTGCAGGGCACAGAGCTGGCCACGGCGCAGATCGACACGCTGCGCATCAAGCTGCTCAAGGTGGCGGCAGTGGTGACGCGCAACACGCGGCGCATCCGCCTGTACCTGGCCTCCAACTGGCCCAGTGCGCAGACCTTCGCGCACGCCATGAGCCAGCTGCGCTCACCCTGAACACACCAGCAGCGCCTGGCCGGCGCGATGACACAAAAACGGCCCGCAACCCAAGCCGGGGTAGGGGCCATTGCGACAGCATTGCGCATGCCAACCATCACACCCATGGCTGCGGCCAACATCGTGGCCTTGCTCGCTCAAATCCGCGCCGCGATGCCCCGCTGCGCACGCCGTTGGCTACATGCGTGAAATATCCGGGTTAGCCCGGCACTCATTCACAACCACTATCCGGAAGTAGCCAACCGCATTCGGGGCCTACAAGGGCGCTCTGCGCGCGTCGAGCGCGACACCATCAGGTCAGAACTCCTGCAGGAGCGGAAAAGGTCACGTGAGTTACGCGCCTCGATCAAGGAACAGGATCTGCGAATCCGCAAGCTAACATCCATCAACGAACGACTAATCGCCGAGCTCGATGGACTGCGCTCAGCAGGAAACATACGCTCGCTTCGCTGAACTAGCCAAGTCGCTTGGGTCTCCGTAAAGGTTCACCTTGGGAGCGCAGGGGGAACACGACATTCCCCCTTGTTCGGGGATATCACTCAGGGAGCAACAGCTCCCTGAATGGCAGCGAGTCGGTCACTCCCCGTACCGGCAAGCCAATCTGGCTGTGCGCCGACGCAAGAAGAGCAAGCGGCCTATCAATGAGCGTGTGCCGCTGCAGCTGGCACGCACGGTCAACGAGGTGTGGAGCATGGATTTTTCTATAGTCCGCCCCCAAACCGCAAGCTTAACCTCGTGGCATAGAACGACTCGCGTTTATCTATTCGGCCTGTCGCAGAGACACCCAAGATGCCCCTGGCCTGCATGAAGAAGCCGCACGCCCCAGTCCCGATTAGTGAGAAGGCGTCATATGCGCCGGAAGTCCAGACGGGTCTACAGGTGCTACGGATGGTCGTTTGTGCCATGCTTGACTGCGCGAGCTATGCGCTGCTCGATGACGGTATGGGGTTCAGCCTGGTGCCGTGGAGGCCGGTGATCGAGCAGCGGCTGTGTCAGCAACTTGCCGCTACAGTGCGCGGCGGAGGCGTGTCAAGGAAGATCGGGCGGTAGCGTGACCTTCCCATTCAATGATGATTGGAGCAAACCGGAGATTTCAACACGCCCCCCATTCCTTTCTCTCAAAGTTCTACCAATAGTGCATTGATCTGCTGCAGCGCAGCCGGGTCGTCCATGGTGGTCAGGTCGCCGGGATCACGACCCTCGCAGACCGCCTGGATGGCCCGGCGCAGCAGCTTGCCGCTGCGCGTCTTGGGCAGCACGGTCACGAAGCGCACGCGCGCCGGGCGCGCCACGGCCCCCAACTGGTCATCCACCCGCTTCATGATCTCGCCTTCGAGCTTGAGCTTTGCAGCTTCATCCAGCGCCGAGGTGTCCCTGGCGACCACGAAGGCCATCGCAACCTGCCCTTTCAGCTGATCGGCCACCCCGACCACCGCGACCTCGGCCACGTTGGCATGGCTGGAGATGCTTTCCTCGATCTCGCGCGTGCCCAGGCGGTGGCCCGCCACGTTGATCACGTCGTCGGTGCGGCCCAGGATGTAGAAATAGCCATCCTGGTCGCGGATGCCCCAGTCGAAGGTGCTGTAGACCAGCTTGCCCGGGATGCTTTTCCAGTAGGTGTTGACGAAGCGCGCGTCGTCTTTCCAGACCGTCTGCATGAAGCCGGGTGGCGTCGGGCCCTCGATCACCACCACGCCCTTCTCGTCCGCACCGGTCAGCTCCTCGCCGGTGGACTCGTGCAGCAGCTTCACGCTGTAGCCGTACATGGGCACGCCGGGGCTGCCGAACTTGCTCGCCTTCTTCTCGAGGCCGTTGGCGATGGTGAGGATGGGCCAGCCACTCTCGGTCTGCCAGTAGTTGTCGATGATGGGCACGCCCAGGCCCTCGCTGATCCAGCGCGCCGTGGGTTCGTCCAGCGGCTCGCCAGCGAGAAACAGCGCCTTGAGGCTGGAGAGGTCGTACTGCTTGAGGTAGGCGGGGTCCTGCTTCTTGAGCACGCGCACTGCGGTGGGCGCGCTGAACATCACAGTGACCTTGTACTTCTCGACCAAACGCCACCAGATGCCGCCGTCGGGCCGGATCGGCAGGCCTTCGTACAGGATGGTCGCCATGCCGGCGATCAGCGGGCCGTAGACGATGTAGCTGTGGCCCACCACCCAGCCGATGTCGCTGGTGGAGAAATAGGTTTCGCCGGGCTCACCCATGAAGATGTGCTTCATGCTCGCTGCCAGCGCCACCAGGTAGCCGCCGGTGTCGCGCTGCACGCCCTTGGGTTTGCCGGTGGTGCCGCTGGTGTAGATGGTGTAGCTGATGGCGGTCGAGTCCAGCCACTCGCAGGGTACCTGCGCGTTCAGGTGGCGCTCGCGCAGCGCGGTGTAGTCGTGGTCGCGCCCGGGCACCAGGCTCATGGCCGCCAGGCCGCGGTTGACCAGGATCACCGAGGCCGGCTTGTGGCTGGAGAGGCGGATGGCCTCGTCCAGCAGCGGCTTGTACTCCACCACCTTGCCGCCGCGCGAGCCGGCGTCCGCGCTCACGATGGCCACGGGCGATGCATCGTCGATGCGGTTGGCCAGCGAATGGCTGGCGAAGCCGCCGAACACCACCGAGTGGACGGCGCCGATGCGCGCGCAGGCCAGCATGGCGAAGGTGGCCTCGGGGATCATGGGCATGTAGATCAGCACCCGGTCGCCCTTCTTCACACCCTGCTCCAGCAGCACGGCCGCCATGCGCTGCACCTCCGCGTGCAGTTCGCGGAAGCTGTAGCTGCGCTCGGTGTCGGTTTCGGTCGACACATAGATCAGCGCGTTCTGGTCGGCGCGGTCTTTCAGGTGGCGGTCCACCGCGTTGTGACACAGGTTGGTCAGTCCCCCCTCGAACCAGTGCGTGAACGGTGGCTTGTCGTGGTTGCACACCCGGTTGAAGGGCTTCTGCCAGTCCACAAGCGCGGCCTGCTCGGTCCAGAACGCGTCACGGTCATTGATCGAGCGATTGCGAAAATCATTGAATCTCATCAGGATGCACTAGGTTAAGCAGGTGGTCACTGGCAGCCAATGCTGTGCCAATGAACTTGCACTAAATCAAACAGAACGACCGCACATCTGCGTCTGCCGCCCCTAGATCGATTTCTTGATCCAACCCGGGGCAGGAACAATCAGATAAACATTCTCCGCTGCTCAATTGGTGTCCATAGGATCATCCCTGCTTACCTCAGGAAAGATCCAGATGGAAAACACCATAAACGCACCCAAGAAAAATGCGGCCCATCCAGCCATTCGAAGATTCATCGAAAATTCATACAAACCTGTCACTCCGAAGAGAATCAAGATCAATATGGAAATAATTACCTTGAATTTTGTTGGCATATGATCACCTTAGATGTTCAGCTACCATGTTTGAAGCTTGCTGAATTCAAAACACTATCACTCAACTTGGACGTACGAGCTGTTTTTCGAAGATCCTGCCTCAAATAGCGCGTGCTGTAACCGTTAAAAATGTGCCCCCACAAACCTCTCTTGAGATCGGAAGTGCCGAACAACCAATCAAAAATTGGGGTTCCAATACCCATATTAACCTCCATCATCAAGGGGTGATCGTGATGCGCGGTGTGATGACGGCGTGCGGTGTTAATAATCGGAGTGTTGCGAATAAGCCAGTTGTCGTCCACGTGACAAGAGAAATGAACGATTTCATAAAACATGTAACTACCCGTCAGTGCAGCCATCAACAGCCAGCCGAAATTGGGGGAAAGAATCCAGCCTGCGGCGAGTGACGGTACGATAGACAGTAAAGTGAGCACGATCATCGTGAATGGAGGAAAGAAGGTAACACGCCAATCTCTATGATCCGCGAAACGCATTTCTTCACGCGTGAAAAATTGATGATGCATCAATGTGTGTCGCACATAGAGCGCCTTGAAAATGACGTTCTTGCGAGGCCGATGCATGACATGTGCGTGCAGCAGGTATTCGGTGAGTTGATATGCCATGAAACCCAACGGCAAAGCCAACCACTCCCACCACTGAGTGCTGCGAAGATTGGCAGCATAGATGTACAGCGCCGTAGAGCCGCTGATTGCAATGATCGCCAAGTGCAGCCAACCGTGGTACCACCCAGCCACACGATGTCGATATTCTTTACGATATCGACGTTGGCGTTCCTTCATCATACTGGATTGAAGCTCCATAACACCTCCAATTAAATTCAACAACAATGGGGAGAAATATTCATTAAAAACAATCGGCTTCGATTATTTTCTTCGCAGCCAGTCGTCGATATCAGTGGAAGTCACACTCCACTCATTATCAAAATTTGCAACCATAGCCTTCATGAAAGATTCAGAAGAGTCAGCAGAAAAGTGCAAATCACCAGTGTGATCCATCAGTAAAGCAAAGGCGAGCTGACGTGGCTCGGGGCCTTCGTACCCCCATTCGAATCCCATATCCGCATATCGACGCAGTTCGACCCGATCAGAAAGCAACCGGCCATCAGCGAGCACTTTAATTCCGTCGATAGTTCGATCGCCTGTATATATCTTCATGTCTCGCTCCTAGTCATATGTGAAACTCCGTATCCACGGCGCCTGCGATTATTTTCATAACCTCCACATCTCCGAGAGCGCCGCTTAACGAACCTGTGTAAATAATTTCACCGCGTTCAATTACAACGAGTTTGTCGATGTAATCCGGAACATGGTGTAAATTAGATTCAGCCATCACAATGGCTTTGCCAGATTGACGAATCGCGGCGACCCCATGCGCGACGAGCGGAATGATGGCTGGAGATAGACCTTCAAAAGGTTCGTCCAGCAGAAGGAGTTCTGCGTCAAGGGCCAGTGCGCGGGCGATAGATACCATCTTGCGCTCACCCCCCGAAAGCTCTGCTCCTCCCCGTTTTCGGTAGCGATCGAGCTTGGGGAAAATACGATACGCCTCTGCTATGCGTTCCGCGGCAGGCCGACCAGAGGTACGAGTCCACGTTGGAAGTTCGATGTTTTCCTCGACCGTGAGGTCGGCATATACCTCCGATTCTTCGGGAGAGAAGCCAATACCGAGTTGCGCAATCTGCCATGTGCTCAAGCTTGCAAGATCTCTGCCATCCCACGAGATGTGTCCGGAAATGGGCCGGAGATAACCCATTAGCGTCCGAAAAGTAGTGGTTTTCCCCGCTCCATTTCGGCCGAGAAGACATACGAGTTCACCGGCACGAACATTAAGGCTGATGCCTCGAAGAATTCGACTCCCCTGGATGTCCACGGTCAGTTCGGACACGTTCAACATGGCTGTTGCTCCCTATCACTTTTTTTCTGACTGCTGTGGACGGGGCCAATAACCGCTTCAAGCATCAACGAGTCCTTGAAGAAAGCATCCGGAGACATATCTCCGATCACGCGTCCTTCCGACAGCGCGATCACCCGATGTGAGTAACGTGCGACGAGCGTCATGTCATGTTCAACTTGAATGATGGAACCCACCCCTTCCGAACGTGCCGCCTTCACCAGCAATTCCATAATCCCGTACTTGTCTCCGCTTGAGACACCTGAAGTAGGTTCATCTAGAAGAATGGCCTTAGGCCGAAGCGCGAATGCGCTGGCAATATCGAGGAGTTTTTTCTCTCCTTGAGAGAGAGAACCGGCTCGCTCAAAGAGCTTCTGATGCAGACCAAGCGTTGCAGCAATATGCTGAACTTCTTCTTCAATCTGCGGATCACCGGTCAATGTGCGCAATGGATTCGAAGCTCTACCTAACCTTGAACTTACGGCTACTGCAATCGTCTCCCAAACGCTTATCTCCGGAAAAATATTGACCAACTGGAATGAGCGAGCCATGCCCATTGCCGCCAACTTAACTGGCCCTATCCCTGCAATGCTGCTCCCCATGAAATGCACCGTCCCCGCGGAGGGGGCAGCCAAACCCGTTAACACATTGACGAGTGTGGTTTTCCCTGCTCCATTCGGGCCAACTATCGATACGAATTCGCCGTTACCAATCTCCATGGACACACCCTTTAGAGCTTGATATGACCCATACGATTTGGATACGTTGCGTGCGCTCAACATGGCACTCATTGAGAAACCTCCTTCACGCGACGTTGTAGTCGAGTGGAAATCGTACCTATCAACCCCTCCGGAAGTACAAGTACAAGAAACACTAAGATGGCGCCTAGCATGAACCTCCAGTAGGCTGTACTTGACACCAAGACCTCATGCAGCAGAACAAAGATGAGCGCGCCCACTCCAGGCCCCACAAAGGTTCCGGCACCCCCAAGAATCATCATGAAAATTAGATTGCCAGACTGAGGCCAATACGCGAGTTCTGGATCAGCAAGTCCAGTGGATACCCCCAACATCACTCCTGCGATTGCACCAAAAATACCAGATATCACAAAAGCAAATAGCCTGAGGCGATAAACGCGTACACCAAGGTAACGAGCTTTGTTTTCATTGTCTCGAATGGCGCGTAGCTGAAGGCCGAGAGGGGAGCCGACGATGCGCCAGGTCAGTAATCCAAGCAGCGCATAAACAATCAGACAGTAGTAATAGAACGGACCACTGAGGAACTGTGTCGCAGTCATATCCCAATCTTGACCCAGCAGCATTGGTCGCAAGACACGCAGTCCTTGGTCGCCTCCTGTCAAGTTGTAGAACTTGAACAGAAACGAATGAAGAAGCATTCCAAATGCAAGTGTGAGCATGCCAAAAAAGATATGCGTGAAACGCACGCAGAGAGCTCCGACCACCAATGCGAACAGTCCTCCCAAACTTGCCGCCGCGATCAGGATCAGCTCAAAGTGGAGAACGCCCGCCTGGGTTACAACTGCTGCCACATATGCCCCCAGCGCCAGGAACATTGCATGGCCAAACGACAACAACCCCGTGTAGCCAAATAGGAGATTCATACCGAGAAGGGCAATTCCAAAAGCTAGCGCTGGCATAAGCATTACGGTGCTGTACGGCGTCAGCCACGAGGGGGCAATTGCCAGCCCGGCGAGTAGTGCAACAAAGGGCATAACACCGTGAAGCAATCGCGCTTTCGGCTGGGGATGAATTTTAGGAGAAACTATTCCAAGTGCTGCGCTCATGATGCGCTCCTTCCAAACAATCCAACAGGGCGAATCAAGAGGACAACAACAACAACGAGATAGATGGAAAGAATCTCAACCTCAGGAGCCAATGAGACCGCAAAAGCTCGCATTAACCCGACGATGACCGCGCCAACGGCAGCCCCGGCCATGCTGCCCAATCCTCCGATCACGACCACAGCAAAGGCTTCCACAACGAGTTCGGCCGCCATCGTCGTGGAGGCCGTCGACGTGGGAATGACCAATGCCCCACCCACAGTTCCAAGGATGCAGCCCATCGTAAAAACCATAGTGAACACTTTGGATGAATTGACACCCAGTGCTTCGGTCATGTTCCGGTTCTCAGCCGTCGCCCGCACGATTCTTCCAATACGGGTTCGCTTAAGTGCCAAGCCCAAAACCATTGCGGTCAGAATGCTCGCACCGATGACAAGGAAGTTATACACAGGGATCTGCAGTCCGATTATGTCGGTCGCTCCGTAGATTCCATATAGAGTGCTGTCCATTGACCTCGGTGCGCTCCCCCAGAAGTATCGAAATACATCCTGGAACATCAGCAAGAGGCCAAAGGTCAGCAGAAGTTGATAGCTGGGGTCTCGCCGATAGACAGGACGCAACAACAACTCCAACGGCGCACCGATCATTCCAACTAGCACACCAGACAGCACAAGGGCCGGAACTAGAAAGATCATCGGCATTTGCCATTGATGCAAAAACCCAACAGCCGTGATGGCGAAAAATGCTCCCAGCGCATAGAACGAGCCACAGGCGAGATTCACGACCTTCTGCACTCCAAAGATAAGTTGGAGGCCACAGGCTACGAGAAACAGGATCGCGGCCTGGAACAGACCAGCGAGAAAGAGGTTGGCATACTGCATTGACGCGTCCATTTCGTGCGTGTGCTTTTTTTGATTCGACGAGGTGCACTATGAAGCACACCTCGCCAGCGATTAGTTACACGCGGAAATCTGCAGCCTTGATCCACTTCCAATAGTCCGCACCCGCAGGCTTTTGCAACCGATCTGAGAACACAGCGGTGATGTCCGACAGCGCCGGGTGCTCGTGCTGAGCGCTGTTCTTACTGAAGCCTTGATAAAACATCTGTTCAGCAATCTTGTCCGCTCGATAGCGCCCTCGACCACCAAGGCTTTCAATGTCGTTTCCCGCGATCGCATCAGCAATCTCGTCGGTTTTTGGCCAGCGGCCAGCAGCCTTCGTCGCCTTCTCAACACCGGCCTTGTACGCCATCAAATTGAAGTATGCGCGATCAGCCGAGGAAGTCGGAATGGCCTTGTAGCGATCTCTGTATTCCGCAACGAAGGACTTCTGCAGTTCGGATGCTCCCGGCAAGTCATAGTAGAGGGTGTTCTGCCCGAGCAATGCACCTTCGGGAACAAAACTGGACCGCAGGTCATTGATTTGGCCACCAGCCACGGTCGACACAATCTTCGCATTGGCTAGCAGACCGGCCGCAGAGGCTTGCCGAAGAAAGATTGGTAGATCCGATAGGAAGAGCGACGTGAAAATCAAGTCGGGCTTTGCGGCATTCAATGCCGCCACGTTCGTCGTGAGATCGGTGGCACCAACCCTGATCCATTGCTCAGAAACAATTTTTGCTTCTATGTCATAGCGGGACAATAACGTCTTAAAAGTTTCCCAGCAGTTCCGCCCATACGAATAGTCTGGATTCACACCTGCGATGGTTGCGAACTTGCCTTTGAAACGTTTGATCGCCATCAGCGAACTCATCACGGCCTCACACTCGTTATCAGTCGACCGAAAAACAAAACGCGTTTTGGGCATCGACTCTTGCACGCCGTTTTGCGTCGTTCCATCCCAGCATTGAAGCAGAATGCGCTCATCTTCTGCGACGGGCGCGACTGCCAGAGTAACGCCGGTGGAGATCAATCCATGAATGGCATCCACCTTCTCCTGCAGTGCAAGATGGCGAAACCGCTCAACAGTTTCCTTTGGACTGGTCTCCTCCTGAATGACTAGCTCCACTTTCCTGCCCGCAATCCCTCCCGACCGGTTGATTCGCTCCACCCCCCACTGAACGGCTCGAATACTGTCCTCCCCCAAAAAGGCAGCTACCCCTGATCGCGGTGCCAACAAGCCAAGACGCAGTGGTCGGTCCTGCGCGAACAGAGGGCCGCTCACTGAGATCGCTGCCGCGCCCAGTGTCGCCTGGGTAAAAGTCCGTCGACTTAACTTCATCTTGTCTCCTTTGCACGTTACAGATAGATATGGGGTGATCGATGTCATGCAATTTCTCAGTCACAAATCACTTTGCATGGCACATATATACTAGTTGAATTGCGAAAGTATCTATGACAGGGTTTTCCCTAGAATCGACCTACCGAGAGGAGGAGCTAGGGAAGGTCTGCAGAACACCCGTCACGACGAGGGCTGATGCACGAGGTTTCAGATGCGCATCCTCTTCGTCTTGCGCTCGTTCTTACGCAGCGCAACGGTCTGAGCCAACGCAAGCAAAAAGCGTATGCGTCCGGCAAAGTCATCTTTATCCCGTGTTGGCTTCATAGGAGGCTCTACTCCACTTAACTTCTTCGTGGACACGTGGACACTTCTGTTTTGGAGCCAGGCGGCCGGCGCAGCAGGCGCAAGCACAGCGCCGAGTTCAAGGCCGAACTCATCAGGACCTGCCAGCAGCCGGGCGTATCGAGCGCGGCGATCGCGCAGGCCAACAGGCTCAATGCCAACATGCTTCGCCGTTGGGTCAACTGTGCCGAGCAGCCTAAACCTGCCGCTGCACCTGTCAGGCCGCTGCCGCCGCCGCCCCCTGAGTTCGTCCCGCTTAAGTTGCCTGCACCGCAACCACAGACTGACATCCGCATCGAACTTCAACGCGGCGGCGTGAGCGTCTCGGTGAGCTCGCCGGTCAGGGCCGCAGCGGACTGCGCGACCTGGGTGCGCGCGGTGCTGCGGTGATCCGGGTCGATGCACTGTGGCTGTCGGTGGAGCCGATGGACATGCGCGCCGGAACCGACTCAGCATTGGGCCGGGTCGTCGCGGTGTTCGGCGCTGCCCATCCGCCCACGCCTACGTCTCCGCCAATCGCCGCGGTGACCGGCGCAAGGTACTCGTGCACGACGGCATCGGCATCTGGTTGTGTGCTCGGTGCCTTCATCAGGGCGGCTTCGTTCGATCCTTGCTCATGAACGAGGCGCTGACCCAGGCGCAGTTCGACGCACTGGTCCTCGGCCTGCCCTGGCAGCGCATCGGCGAAGCCGGTGTGATCACCGTGGTGTAGAGGCGCAACGCCGCCGCGCAATTGAGGGATGTGCCGATGGTCTGCAGGGCAGCCCTCTGGCACGAGCACCCTCAGTGATCGCAGACGACGACATCGACACGTTGGACCCTCAGCAACTGCGCGAGGCACTGCGCGCCGCGCGAGCACAGGTCACGCCATGAACGCGCCGTGGCGTTCAAGCAGACTGTGATCGACAAACTCACGCACGAGATGGCGGTCTTGAAGCGGCTGAAGTTCGCAGCAAACAGCAAGCGCTTCAGTCCGGAGCAGAAGAGCCTGCTCAAAGACGCCATCGACGAGGACCTCGAGGCGCTCGCCCGAGAGGTCGAGAGGGTGGTTCCGCCCGCCAAGGACAGCCGCGAGAAGCGCCAGCCAAAGCGCCACGCACTGCCAGCACGCCTTCCCCGACGCGAGGTCCACCACGAGCCGCAGACCACGACGTACAGTTGCGGCTGCGCGCTCAAGCGCATCGGCGAAGACGTGGCCGAGAAACTCGACTACACGCCGGGTACGCGACGCAAGTTCCATGAGCTATGGGCCAACCACAGCCAAGGCCATGGACTACAGCCGCCTTCGAGAGTTGCTGCCCTATTGTTGGACCCCCGACAGCACTGCCTGACCGAGCATCTGCGCCGGGTCAAGATGACTTGGCCGGACGCATACCCAAAAACTACGACGTCAGGGAGAACGAACCAACGATTGCTCTGACGAGCATGAAGTGGGCAAGACAGGTCAGGCCGTGGTTGCAAAGCCCGCGCTGGACGAGGCTCATTCCCAAGAAAGTCGAGTGCTATTGGGTGATGGTCTCGCGCGCGAAGCTCTCGATGTAGTCAACAAGGCGATCGGAGGCTTTAGCGGCATCCTTGGAGTCGCCCTTGGCTATTGCCTCGGCCATTTTTGAATGCAGCGTAGCCGCCAGCGGAAGATCTCCAACTCGGCGATAGTGCTCGAACCAAAACCTGCGCGACAAACCGCGCATGAGCGCCATCGTCTTAGTAATGAATTCATTTCGAGCTGCTTTCCACATGAACTCGTCGAGTTCTCGATCCAGCTGCGCGAAAAGCACCTCGTCGCGCGCTCTAGCGGCGTTGAGTAGGGAAACGCTGATCTGGGAGAAATGCGCCCTTTCCTCCTCAGTCGCCCGCTCTGCAGCGAGCCGTGCCAGAAGACGCTGTACCTCCTTTCGCAACTCCAGCAATCGAAGTTGGGTGCGAATATTGGTTTCGGAAACAAACACCCCTCGCTTGGGAAGGACCACAACCAATCCCTCTCCGGCCAGACGCTGAAGCGCCTCTCTGATTGGTGTTCTACCAATTTCCAACAACTCCGACAAGCCGTGCTCAGAAAGCACCACACCTGGCGCGAGCTGCAGGGTAATGATCATCTCCTCAAGTCTCTTATAAGCCTGTTCGGCCAGAGTTGGCGCTTCGGTCCGATGGGCGTTGGATTCTTTTCTCCTAGGAGAAACAGCGGGTGACTTCTTCATTCAATGCCTTTGCGATATGAAATCAATTCTTCATTGGTGCGACAAGGGTGACAAACAAGTTGTGTCCCATTGACATGCTAGCTGAACTTCGACACTACTTGCTTCTCTGCCGCAGCACCGTTCGTTCGGTACGCATAGCCTGCGTCGCTTGTGTCGGGCTTGCAGTTTGGCCTGGTGCATCAGCCGGATGACCCGGTTCATCCCAAAACTCACCCCCAGCGCTCACAGGTCGTGCCAGACACGTGGGCTGTCGCTCCGCTTGAAGCTCTCTCGGATGAGGCGGGTGAGCCTGGCGTTGTCCCGGCTGCGCTGGCTCGGCGCTCTGTCCCTCCACTCGTGTCAAGGGCAACCGTGGCGTCAAACCCCAGAGACGGGCGAAGGCGTGGAAGGTGTCGTTGGGCTCGTGCACCTTGTGGCCGTCGGCGTCGCTGGTCGTACCCAGCACGACGGTGCGCTTGTGGTCACACAGCAGCCTCTCGCATCGGCCGCCGAAGTGCACAAAGGCGTTGTCATGGGGGGTCAGAAGGTTGGCATGCGCTCGTGCAGGAAACCCTCGGCGTAGACGCGCCGGCTGCAGCCCAGCGCCATGACTAGCGCGTGCACCTTGGCGCGCTCGGCGCCCAGACGGACGGTCAGCTGGCTCCAGTCGACTTGTGCCTGTCACCGGGTGCGGTCTCGAAGCGCTGCTGCTCAGGGCAGCAACACAGCGGTACGCAGTGGCCGCACAGCGAGCTTTCCCGCGCGACTCGAAAGCACTGCACGGTGTAGCTCCACCAACTCGATCACAGCCTGGATGACGCGTGCGGCGGGCAGCCTGGTGTAGGCCTCGACTCGCGTCAAACGTCATTTGCCAGCCCGCAATAAATGACGACAACTTGTATCTTAGACAGATATGTGTAAGATACTAAGAGGCCGAGAGATAAAACCGACTCTGCCATTTTCATATTGCAAGGAAACGTGTATGAGATTCACGGGGAAAACTGCTTTCGTGACCGGCGCCGCGAGTGGCATTGGTGAGGCTACAGCGAGGATGTTTGCGCGCGAAGGCGCGCGCGTCGTCATCGCCGACCTACTGGACCAAGAAGGCCGAGCAGTCGCTCAGTCGATTACCGAGGGGGGTGGCGAAGCATGTTTCGTCAAACTGGACGTTACCGCAGAGGAAAGCTGGAAAGAGGCCCTTCAGAGGGCGGAGCAGTCCTTCGGAGCTATGCACATCGTTGTAAGCAATGCCGGCATAAGCGGTATGGTTCCTGATCATGACAAGGTCGACTATTTGGACCGACTAACGTCGATTCATATCCGCGGCACCTTTCTGGCCATCCGCCATGGCGCCCGCGCCATCACTCGTGCAGGAGGAGGATCGATCATCACAATTTCCTCCATCGCAGCATATGCCGGCATGCCGGGTCTCCACATGGGCTACTGCGCTGTAAAGGCTGGGGTCTTGGCCATGACGCGTTCTGCTGCGGGCGAATACGCAAAAGCAGGGATCCGGGTAAACGCCATTGTTCCCGGTCTTTTGCCACCCATGCGAACCTCTGTGGTTTCCGCTGATCCCAAAATGCGAGAAAAGTTCTTCGAAACCGTTCCGCTGGGTGGCACGGGTAAACGAGAAGACGCTGCGAACGCCATCTTGTTTCTTGCATCAGAAGAGGCTGGATACGTAACTGGCGCCGAAATACTGCTGGACGGCGGCTTCTTGGCATATCGATACTGAGTTTCGCTCCATGAACACCTTCGTCGTGGTCCATGGGGCCTGGTCAGCGGGCTGGGCCTGGTGGCGAATGCACCCCCTCTTTTTGGCGGCTCGTCATCGACTCCTGACACCAACCTGTACGGGCCTAGGTGAACGTTCGCACTTGCTTGGACCTTGCATCGACCTGCATATGCATGTCGATGATGTTGTCCGTGTAATCGAGTCGGAGAACCTCAACCATGTCATCTTGGTCGGGCATAGCTATGGCGGAATGGTCGTGACTGGTGTGGCCGATAGAATTCCCGATCGGATTCAACAGTTGATCTACATCGATGCACTGCTACCGGAGTCCGCTGAGTGCGCACTAGATCTAATGCCACAGGCTCAGCAAGCCGCCATTCGGGAAGACGTCAAAAACAGAGGATTCGATTGGCTGATCCCCCCAAGCCCACTTCCCCCAGACACCCCCGACCACGATCAAAGTCTTGCCCTAGGAAGGCGCGGACCGCAACCCCTCGCTACTTTCACTTCTCCTGTTTATCTAGCAGGTAGAGCTTCAAACATCCCATCTGCGTATATTTACTGTACGAAAACTGGGCTGTATGACACCTTTGGTCTTTCGGCGTCCCGAGCGCAAGCCCGAGAAGGGTGGCAATATCATGAGCTACCCGCTTCGCATAACCCCCATATCACCATACCAGAGCAACTCACCACCTTGCTCTTGTCAATTGCCGGCTTGACCAATTAAATGGTTTCTCGTCGAGTATCGGTGCGACGTATCTACGGCCACCATTGCATTGATCTTGCCCCCGTATTCCCGGACACGGCCTATACGCAATGTGGCACCGGCTGACGTCTCCCCCCATAGCCGCGCGGGTTGGCAATGATCTCGGTGCCGTTGACGATGTACCGCGAGCTGTTGTGCATATGAGCCATGCGCTCAGTACCGGCTGCGGCCTAAGAGCTTGGTCTTGCCCCCGTACTCGCGGACACGGCCTATTCTCAATGTAGCGCCCGCGGCGTGCTGCCTTCGGGTGCGCGTTGAAGCCGGCGGAACTCGCGCGGCGATCTCATTTTCAAGGCCGAGTGCGGATGCACTTCATTGAATTGCTCGAACGCTGCGGGTAGCTGGGACAGCACCGTAGGCGCGTCGCTCAGGTCCATGCGGCTGAGGTAGTCGCGACGGAACGTGTTGACGAAGCTCTCGGCCATGCCGTTGCTCTGCGGGCTGCGCACGGGCGTGTTGACGGATTTGAGGCCCAGCGAGCGGGCGATGCGCCGGGTGTCTTCAGCGATGTAGGCGCCACCGTTGTCCGTGAGGAACTCCAGCGCGTGCTGCGCCGGGATCGCCTCGACGGCGCCGAATCGCTTCTCCACCGCCTCGATGAGCATCTCGCGCACGGGCTCGCCCCGGCAGCCCTTTGCCTGACCACGCGCGCCAGTCCATGATCTCGCGGTCGCAGCAGTTTTTGGCGAAGGTCGCTGTGACGGTCTCGCCCGAGTCGCAATGGATCTCGAAGCCATCGGAGCACCAGCGCAGGTCGCTGGCCTGCACGGCCACAGTGCCGTTGTGAGGCCGGCTCGATTGGCGACTGCGGGGGGCGCGCGGCAGCAGCAATCCCTATCTGAGAGGCAACATTCAATTGAACGTTGGCAATCGGACGGACGACGTCACGCCGACTTCTTAGCCGCAAGCGGTTGCTATAGACACGAAATGACCACGCAACCCGATGAGGGGTCTCCTCGTTTTCAGTGCAATAAGTGACGGTACGCAAAGCTAGCACTGGCGCGGGGGTGGTCTGGGTAGACCGTTGATTTCATTGACTTTCCTGTTCGCTTTGTAAACGGGTATGGTGGCC
>JACCDY010280477.1_pt1 | contig 19095 bp, 23 predicted proteins | sample 7446391 | NCBI WGS metagenome assembly JACCDY01 (sample SAMN15323451, study PRJNA562643) | freshwater metagenome | isolation source: river surface water | place: USA:Blue River Watershed | collected 2017-08-18
AAATCATTAGACCTGAATAAATATTATATTTATCTATTTTATCATTGACTAGATTTAATTTGCTGAATAAAGACATATTTGATATAATAGTATATTTTAGTATTAGTTATAATTATTTACCTAACTATAATATACAATAATTCAATTTTTATCAATTCAACATATATATAATTAGTTTATTAAAGATATGCTTGGTATAATTATCTATATAAAGTGAGAAATTTTTATTCAATTATTCTATTATTTAGTTATTTGGTTTTGATTATTGGACAAACTTATCCTAATCCTTGTCCTGTTCCTATGAAAACTAATGCAAATAATACCAAAGTAAGTCCATCAATTAGATCTAATTTACCTGTAAACGATAAAAAGTTTTATCAACCTAGAAATGTGATAAATTTAGATAATAAAAAATTTATACCTAAAACAAATAATAAAAATTAATATGGTAAATTAGATTCAATATAACATTTACAATTAAAATTTGATTCTAAATAATTAATCATTTGTTCAACACCTTTTTCAAATGTTTCTAACTTTCTACACCAGTTTGCAAACAAAGCAAATTTACCATTTGGTTCCTCGATACAAAATCTGGCAAATTTATTAGTCCATTGATGATTAAAACAGGGATATGATAAAATATATCCAAGTGTTTTTTGATTTGATGGATTAGTATCCACAATTATATTAACAAAATTAAAATTAGATGTTAGAAAAAACAACATACCTTGAACATGTTTTTTACATGTGATATTATCAAATTCTAAAATTTTTTTAACAATAATTTCATAATCTGATAAATTTGCATAATCAACTGGTTGGACCATCATACAAGTTCGTTTTTTACCTATTACCAACATTAGATTATAATATATTGATAAACAATTTGTTCTTTCTTCATCACAACCATTAATATAATTGAAGCTTAAACAAAAATTATAAAAATCCTCAGAAATATTAGTACCCATTTACAATCATATTATTATTAAATTGTTATTTTTTTATATGAAAATTAAAAATATTAAAAAGTATAATTATAAACAATTTAAAAATACTTTAACATAATAAATTATATAGAAAATAATGCCACCAAAAAAGAAAGTACAAGCCGAACAAGTAGTACCACCACCTCCTCCTGTAGTCAATAAACCCAAAGGTAAAAAAATTGTTATACCTGATACTGATTCAGAAGATGATGATATACCACCTATCAAAATTCTAGCACCAATTCAAAACCAAGTACAAGCCCAAGTACAAGTTCAAATCCCTGTTCAAAATCAAGTAGATTGGAAAACTCAATTTGAACAGTTATTGGTTATACCCAAACCTGATGATCCTTTAGATTGTAAAGTAGAAGTAGGACCAAACTCAAGATGTGATTCCAAGAAAGTCAAAGATGGTAGTATATTATATCGTCCAGCCAGATTGGTTGTATTAGAAAAAGATCGTGATCAATCACATAGTAGAGTTAGAGATCAAGGTTTACATAAAAACGGGGTTAATGGATGTGATTGGAATCTAGGTAAAGAACTAATAGGAGACCAATGTTGGACACCAGACCAGTATACCAAAATTGAAAAGGTGTCATCAACAGTATTAGCACACAAACTTAAAGAAGAAGTAGGAGATTGTGTATGTAAAGTAGAATTTACCAAAAATCCTGATCCAGTAGAAATGGCAAGAATATTGCGTGATGGATTTAGACTTATTGAAAATGCCACAGTATCTGAAGAAGAAAAAGTTAAACTTTCTAAGAAACTATATGAACGTTCACAAAAAGGTGAATATAGAATCATGCGTGGATACATAGTAAGAAGCGAAGATATGAAATTAGAACAATCAGATACAGGAATGGTTAAATTTTTGGATGCGGATTTACTAGCCAAAGGTGAAATGGCTGAACGTATGATTAATTTAAGAAATATAGTTAGTTTAACATATAGACTAACTAAATACCAACTAAAGTAAAAATTGAAATTAAATATTATTTATTATAGTATATATATTTATACTATAATATAAAATCATGTCAGATACAAATTTTACAGCATTGTGTCCGCATTGCAACACGTGGATGATTATTGAGCAAATAAATTGTGCAATATTTAGACATGGATGTCATAGGTTAACCGGTATTCAGGTACCACCACATTTAGATAAAGCTCAATGTGATAAATTATTTGAATTGGGAATTATTTATGGATGCGCTAAACCTTTTAGACTAGTTCCTAATCCTAAATATGATCCAGAAAGAACTGTGATTGAACCTAAAGATGAAGAAAATCCCAAATGGATTGCTGAAGCATGTGATTATATATAAATTTTTCTAAATTATTTATATATTTAATAAAAAAAATTATTCATCATGTGCAGTTACAATAACTCCATTAAATAGCGGGTCATCATAAATTTGAGGTTCCTCTGATAAAACCAAGTCTTTGATTGATTTATAAATTACTTCTGTACCATCTTTTCTAACAAAATATAAGGTGGTATATTGATCTTGATTAAGTGGAGAATGAGCTAGTTCACAAGTGATTTCAGTCCATCTGTCTCCTCTATATGTTTTCATTCCAATTCTGGTTCTAATATCTTCAAGTGATGCTGCATTTTGTATATAAGTGGCGAAACAACGTCTATCAGTCTTAAACTTCCAAGCATAAATACCTAGAGACATGATTAATTAGCCCTAATTATACGAATTTTATATATAATTTAAGTATATATACAATTAAAAATCAATTTTTTATTATACATTTTTCATTTGTTTTAACTTATTTCTTATACCTACAAGTTGGTTTATAGTATTGTTAACTTCTGTAATTAGACTATTTATATCGGTTTCTTCTGAAATTTCAATTTTAGAACTAGGAATTTTTTTTAATTTGATTTGTTTACTTGCACGGACAAAATTTAATTTTAGTTCAGATGTACATTGATCCATAACCATGAATTCACGTCCTTTAATTATATCATAATGTTCTTCAAAAAATTTTAAATCTTTAAAATGGTTTAGACTAAATATATCATAGTTTCTTTTAATTTCGTTTGAATTAGTTTCATTTCCAAATAATACCCATCTAATTCTTGATCTTAAATGAGGTGATATCCCTGATGCACAACTACTTATTATTACTATTTTTAAATTTATTTCCGAACACACACATGCTAAATTTAATAATCCGTTGGTTCTAAAAATTTTATTCGTGTGATCATCTATAATTAATAATTTCTTTACTTCTTTTCTTTCTAGATTGTCAAGGTATTTACAAATATTATCCATATGCTCTGGTAAATATACTTTATCAGTAATTTGTAAATAATCTGTATTAGACGGATTTGTAATAACAAATACATCAACAATTTCATCCGAAATACGAGGATATATATCGTTAATTACAAAAAATGTTTTTCCTGAAGATCCCTTACCTAAGATTAAAGATACGTCAGGAACAAATTCAAGTGATGGGTAGCATCCGCGAACTCCATCATTTGTTAACTCTTGTTGATTCATATTGTATTATATTGATATGTATAAATTTAACTTTATATAATTTTTTATATAAAAATAAATTTATCGATATTAAGTTATTATCCTTTTATACATTTAATTAAATATTTAAGCAAATTAATCTTTTCATCTGGATTAAAATCAATTACTGAACTTACGTCTCGTCTACAAATCGGACATGTAGTTTTATTTTTTTTTGTCCAACTTAAAATACATTTACGATGAAAACATTTTTTACATCCTATACAAACTTTTTTAATCTTTTTGATATCTGCTAAACATATTACACATTCCTCATAATTATTTAGATCTATCTTTTCTAAGGCCAATAATTCAGGATGTATTAAGTTAATATATTTTTCCATAATTTTAGCTAGTTCCATTACAGTATTAAAACTAAAATCACTTAGTTTTAATCTACATTTATCATAATAATATTCTTTGGTTATGATTTGTTTAACTTCAGACTCCTCAAAACTATATTCATGTAAATCTCCATCATATTGTATAATATCATCAAATGAAATTTCGTATCTAAACATTATGATAATATAGAATATTTTTTTATAATCAGTAATATCTGGTGAATTAATTATTAAACTTATTGCTTTTTCATAAATATCTATATCGCATATTTTTTCTAAATCTCCAAATAATCTAATAACATCAGTTATTGATGTGTTATTACATAAATTAATTATTGGATGGGTATTAAATTTTTCATCCAAATATATTGATAATATTATTTGACTAATTGATTTATTAAAATAATATTCAGTACCTGAATTTATATATATTAAATTAAGTATTTGACCAAAACTATATTTATATTTATCATCAGAATCATAATTTTTATAATATTCAGTAATTATTTCATATCTATCTTCTGAAAATAATATTTGTTCAGGTTCTAAGCAATTATTATCAATGTACTTGAATAAAAATATTAGAGTATCAGGATTAACTTTATTTATAGTAATGTTTTTTAAATTTAGCTCAGAGTTTCCTACCAAATCCATCATTAAGTTAAGAAAAAATATTGTAATTTTACAATCATGTTTGGTATATACACTGTAAGCTAGTATATCGAAAATAGATACAAATGTTAGTTCATTTGAATCTATAAATTCTTGGGTGGATATTATAGGATTCAAAATAATTTTTTTTCCAATAAGTGTTTTTATTATCATGCATATTGAATATATTTTATCTTTTAGTTCATCTTCATCCAAATCTAAAATATTTGTTATTTTTTCTTCAGATGTATAAATTTTTTCAATTAGTAAATAAATAATTAAAATAAATAAATAATTAATTTGTAATTTGGAATTTGCTGAACAATCCAAATTAATTTTTTCAGCTATTGGTATAAAGTTTGTATCATGAATGTAAGTAAACAAAGTAAATAAATGTATTGGAGAACTTATTGGAAGATTGTACTTGGTTAAAAATTCAACCAATCCCCTAAAAAAAATATTTATTTCCCGACTGATATATTGGATATCATATATTGGAGCCAAATAATACACATAAAATTTGTTAATTGTTTCAGCGCTAATCAAGTTTTGGTCAATTTGTTCTGTTGATAAAAAATCTAATAAAAATTTTTCATAATCTGGTGATATATATTTGTATTTACGCATATTTTCAATAATTTCTTCTGCCATTTCTCTATTATAATTATACAAAATTATTTTTATTTTGTTATAATTATTTAATAAAAACCAATAGGCAATAAAATTTGAAATAAAATTATTAAAATAATTTATATTAATTATATTATTAAACATATATACAAAATAATGATTAAATCTATAAGCAGTTTTAATGAAGTTGAACTCATACCTAATTCACTTTTAGTATTTGATATTGATGAAACTATAATGTCATTTGAAGATATTGACGAAGGATGGTGGAAACGAACTTTTGATAAATTTTATATTGAAACCCAAGATTATGATTTAGCAGATGAATTAGCGCTTAGAGAATGGATTAATGTTATATACACATCCAAACCAAAATTACTCGATGAATTTAATTTTATATTTTTGGTCGAGTTAGCTAAACAACATAACTGTAAAGTTATAATGCTAACTGCTAGACGTAAATTTCTTACTGAGATTACACTAAGCCACTTATCACATTGTAAAATTGATGTGGACTCTGCATCAGTTTATTTTAATGAAAATAAAGGTAAAGAACTATTACAAATTGTCACAAATAAATATCCTGCAATTTCTTCAATTATATTTATTGATGATATTAAGGAAAATCTACTAAATGTTTCAAATACTTTCGCACCTTATCCAAAGTACACATTAAATTTATACAAAATTGATCACAACTCTAGTTCTTCAAGTGATGAACCTCTAGTAGGATAATCTACAAGATTACTTACAAACAAACTATTAAAACTATTTAACAACATTCTAATAAGATTAAACTTTTTTTTACCATTTGAATATTCACATTGATAATATTTAGAATTAGAATTATCATCATATTTACAATATAATCCATGAAGTAGTCCATTTACGTAAAAACATTCGATATATTTGGTTTGAAAAAATGGATGAAATTCTCTGTATGGGCCGTGTAATTTATCTTGTAGGTAAGCACATTCTTTAATTAATTCTCCATATTCATTGTATTCTCTGTAAATTCCATCAAGTTTACCATTTGAATAGTTTGCTTGGATATTAAGTTTACCACTTGGATAATATACTTGAAATGGACCATCTAAAATTTCATTCAATTTCCAACATTTTTCTGTCCAACTATTAAAATTACTTGTTTGATATACTTTTCCTTGTTGAAAGTATTGTTCATATTTTGTATATATGTCAGAATCAGTAGGTAATATTCTAGACTTTTTATATATCATAATTATTTGGTAATTATTTAATATTTTATTTAAGCTATATAACTTTTTATATTTTCAATTTTTTTATAAAAAAAACTAGAAAAAAATGTCTTTTCTAGATGACTTTTTGAAAATATTTTTTACCAACACACACACAATTTTTTTCTTACCACTGGTGCTGGTGCATTTTTACCATTTTGTATACATATATACTTTTTACTTACCAATTTAATGGTAAATTTACCAAAAAATGGTAAATTATTTTTATATAAAAAAATATATAAATGTATATATACATAAAATGACTAATTTTCAGTGCACAACATGTTTTAAATCTTTTAAATATAAACATCATTTAACAAGACATTTAGAAAATAAAAAATACATATGTGAACCAAAAAAAATGGTAAAAATGCACCGGAATTGCACCAGACTGCACCGAGTTTGCACCAGAAAAAATATTACAAAATGGTAAAAATGATATCCAAAAAGTGGATACAGAATCAAATTTAGATAATAAAAATATATGTTTGTCATGTGGTAAAGAATTTTGTAGAAAATCTGTATTAACAAGACATATAAAAGAAAATAGGTGTCCTAATATAAAATCTAATGATAATATTATAAATGATATAAAAAATTTGGATGAAAATACCAAAACAGTATTAAATATTTTACTTGAACAAAATAAATTATTGGTAAACGAAATAGCTGGGCTGAAAGAAAAAATGAATTTGATGTCTACAAATAAAACAGTAAATAACAAAATAATAAATAATAAAAATACAAATTCAAATAACAAAATAATAAATAATAAAAATACAAATTCAAATAATAATACTATAAATAATTTATCAAATACAACTAATAATAACAATATTATTATCGCCCATGGAACAAATGAATTAAAAACAATAGATTTATAAGAAATTATAAAAAGATTGTCAACATATAATTTTGCGGATATTATTCCAAATATGGCTAAACATATTTATATAAATGATACTAAACCCGAAAATAAAAATTTTTATATTGTTGATTTATCTAGAGACAAATGTAAATATCATAATGGTCAAAAATGGATAGTTGGAAAAACAAATGAAAAAATAGGTAAACTTTTTGACAATGTACATAATGTATTGACAGAATCATTTGACAAATCAAATATTGCAAAAACTATAAAATACATAAAGAAAAATCCAACTAAATTTAGTGAAAATTTTATAAATTTAGCACGAGGTTATTTGGATGATTTATATAATAAAGATGACAAAGATAGTGTTGAAAATAAAGAAAAAATAATAAATAATCTTAAATTAATTTTTTTAATCATAAAGAAGAAATCCTTAAAATTAAACTTGATCCAGTGTCAAAAACTGATAATAATTTAATAATTTAATAATTTGATAGTAATACAAAAAATACACAAGAACATATTGTATAAGTTTGTTTATTTACATTAAATTTTATATAAAAAATATTTATTAAAATAAATAATGTCAAATTCAGATTCTGAAAATTTTAAATTAATGAAAAAATTACAAAGAAAATTAAATGGTGAATTAGGAGATGTTTGGTGGAACTTGTATGTGGCTGGTGCATTTTGGTCCAATATATCAACTCCTATAAATTTGGCAATTACACTACTATCTGCAGTGACAGCAGGTCAGGCAACCACATCTAATATGTTATCTCAAAGTGCATTTTTTAAAATTAGTATTGCATCTCTAATAATATCAACATTAAATACTTTTTTTCGTCCACATGCACAACTAATGGGTATAATGGATTCAATGAAAAGTATAAATGATTTGGGATTTAAATTTGAAACAATATATTATTCAGAATGCAATAATGAAACTGATTATACTCGTAGATATAAAGAATACAAACAAATTTTGATGGATTTAAATAAGTTTCAACAATCTAAATCGCCTGATCAACAAAATTTTTGTACTGATTTTGTCTACTGGTTATTTAAAAATTATTCATGTTTAAAAAAAAATTATAAATGGTTAGATTTAGATATGGCTTATATTGATGAACAAGCAAATAATACCAATAAAACAGAATCTAATCCAAACCAGTGTTGTTACTGTGAACCTTGTTCAGATTGTTGTATACCCAAAGTCAATGAACTTAATGTTCAATGTATGAATAAAACAAAAGAAGAAGAAAATAATAAAGATACTAAAAATAATTTAAGTATCAGAGTAGAAACAATACAACCAAATAATATTAGAATCGCTGATGAAGAAAATCAGTACGAACAAGATAGTAATTTAACTGATTCTACGACAGTCCATTCTCAAAATGAGCCAAAATAATTTTTATATTGAATCAATATTTTGGATTCTAACTGTTAATAAATCATTTTTTATCAATATATTGATAAGATTTGTGGTAATATCTAGATTTAAATCCCAGTCATAAAATAATAAAAATTTTATGTCAGGAAACATATTTGAAACAATTTTATAAATTAATTCAATTTCATTTCTATATGAAATATTTTTGCTTCTATGAATTTTATTGTTATAAGTGATATGTACAGTATTTGATTTACAATTAGAAAAATCTTGCAACGCCACAAGGTTTTCAAGATATGTAATCAAAATGGATTGCACTCTTTCAAAATCTCTTAATTTAATAATTTTATACAATTTTACGCTATCAATTGAGTCCATTTCTATATTAGATGTATAAAATATTTTTAATAATACATATATTTATAGTTATTAGTAAAAAAATTGATATTTAAACTGAATTATAATTTATATATAATATTAAAAATGCAAGATGGGTTTGTATTAATCTACGATAAAAAAGATAACCCACAAAGTTATTCTTATGCGAAATATTATAATCCAATTGAAATAATTGTATCTTACGCTCAAACTGATGATTCTGAGACAGAAAATTATTCATTATACCTTGACAATACAATTATAAAAATTAATTCATATGAAGAATATTACAATTTTAATGATATTGTTGCACCACAAATAAATTTATTAACAGAAAAAATATTACTCTATTATACTAAAGTTGAAGGTTATTCGCTGTATAATTGTACAAATAAAAATAATTATTTTATTCCAGACGATTCTCAATCAGACATTAAAGAACAATTATTTGAATTAATGGTTGAAAAATGTTTATGTAAATGAAAAATTTTATATAAAATTTTTTATTCAAATAATTTGATTATTTTCAAACTAACTCTAGCAATAATTTCAGGTTTATAACCTCCTTCTAATACAAATATTATTTTTTTATTTTTAGATTTAAAATAATTAGACATGTATATATAATCATCATCAGTAAATGTTAATTTATTAAAAGGGTCTTCTTTGTGTGCATCCAAACCATTTGATATTATTATAGTATCAACAAGTTCACATAGTTTGTCTAATAGACTAATAATATTATCTTTAAAATATTCGGAAAAGTTTTTAGTATTAGATTTATTTAATGGAAAGTTATATACATTTGATAATGAAATTTCTTTAGGATCATATAAATAATCTCCTCCAGTACCAGGATAAAATCCTCGAGCAAAAAAATGCGTTGATACAAAAAATATATCTTTCTTTTTATTTTTTAATACACATTCTTGAGTACCATTTCCATGATGCAAATCCCAGTCATAAATTAATACCCTAGAAGATTTTCCTTGACTAATTAATTCAGATGCTAATATATATGCATTATTAACAATACAAAATCCTTCGTGATGATTTGTATATGCATGATGTCCAGGTGGTCTTATCAGAGCGTATGCGTAATTATACGATTCAAAATTCCCAATTAAAAAGTTTAATACTTTTGAAACTTCTTCCAGCTCTTTAATGGTATTTAATGTTATTAAAGTATCTGTATCTTTATCCTGATATATTCTTATTTCTTTATTAAATTTATTTGAACACATATAACAATAATCTTCCTCAATAGGATTAATACTGGAACAATAATTACATTATGTTAAATCTGTTCCAATTAATAACTTTTTAATATATTCTTCTGAATTATATTTTGTTAATAAATCTACATTATTATTTATAATTGATTCTGAACTTAGCAACTTAATTCTATTTTCAGTTAAATATTTTACTGGTATAGTTATTCTTCTTGAATTCTCAATAACCGATTCTTCATTATACGGTTTTGTATATATTGTAAACATATTTATGTTATTTATAATAATTAATAATTTTTTAAGCAATTATTATAATTTGTCAAATACAAAAAAATTGATTTAATAATATTATAATATTTACTTATAGGTTAATATTATTATTACTATATAACATGCTTGCATTAATTAGAAACGATATAAATTATTTGGGCAAGTTATTTGTAAAATATCTAAATAATCTTGAACCAAGTGTTTTCTTAGATATTGAAAAGTATATTGAATTAGTATATGAATCAGAATTTTGTGATATAGATGATTTAGGAAATTGTGTACATGTAATTAATTATTTTATTAAATATCAGATAACCAGAAATAAACCATGTGTACCACTAGTAAATTTAAGAAAAAAAACAAATAAACTAGTTAAACTTAAATATTATCAAGGTCATGATTTAATGTATCAAGAAGACATATTAAAAAATATTAAAAAGGCTAAATTAGAATCAAATAATTTGATTTACAAATATAAAAATTATTTTAATTGTGAAGAAGATTTTAGAATTTATAAAAAAATTATATGGAAACCATCAGTCATTGAATTATCAAATTTAGGTAGACCTATTGATTTTTATTAAACTTAATAAAATTTAATTAATCTAATTTATATACTTGTTAACATAATTATATATAAATTAAAATGTTATCATATACAAAAACAATACCTTTATTATCTTTGTATCCACTATATAAAATTACGAAATCAAATAAAAATCTAAATGTGGTACTGGATATGGATGAAACTCTTTTACACACTTGTAGAAAAGATAAATTTTATGATCATAACAATTCAAATACGAACACAAAACCAATTGAATCAGAAACTCATGTAATTTTTACCAGACCTTTTTTATATAGTTTTTTATACCTGACATCAAAAATAGGTAATTTATATTTAATGACAAAAGGTACAAAAAAATATGCAGAATCAGTAATTGGAACTCTAGATATTGATAAATATTTTATTGAAAAAAAATATAGGGAGGATTTAACATCTGAGTGCAAAGATCTAAAATTATTATTAAATGATACCAAATTATCAAACAGTATATTGATAGATGACAAAAAATCAAATCAGTGTGTAAATCAAGAACTTTATCATATACCAAAATATAATATGTATGTAAAATATGATTATGAATTGGTAAAACTATTTTTTTATCTGCTATATAAATCTTAAATTTTAATCTTGTTTTAGATGATTTTTTTGATATTCTTTAAGGTAAGTTTTAAATATTGATTCTCTTGATTGGAAATAATGTATTCCATTAGCACATCCTTTATTATTATCTTCATCAAAACAATCTGGTTCTACTATTGAACCTAACCTATAAGTAAACCCAGCATTTTGTTCATAAATGTAAGAATACGCAGTGTCACATAAATTCCCGATAGAAATTTCTTCATTAATATCAGATAAATTAATTTTTTGAATATCAATAACCTTGGCCTTATTACATCTTTCTTTTTGATGATTAAGATAATAATCAGGGTCAATAGGTCTAATTATTTTAGCATTCGGTTCTATTTCTAGTTTAATAATTACTGGATTAGATTTATCATCTTTAGCAACTTTCCAACCGATTAGACAATTTGTTTTTAAATTTGTTTTAGTATTATCAATCAATACTACATTATTTTTTTTAACATATTCGCTTTTACCATTTAATTTTAGGGTAATATCAGATACATTTTTAGTATCGATATTTTCGACTGATTTATATGTTCCTCTAAATCTAATTCCTGATTCTGTATAATCTTTCGGACAGGTAGAAACCCAAGTGTATTCGGTTTTGGTAATACGAGTAGATTTATTATTTAAAATATATTCTTCAGATTTAAATCCATCACACGAATAAATTCCTATTAGGTTTCCATTTGCTAAATCTATTTCTTTAAAATATTCTATTTTGTTTGTGTGAATATTTTTAATACCCTGATCTAAAATTAAATTAAGTCTGTTATCAATTTGTATATCAATCTTATTTAATAAACTTGTTTGTTTATTATACAATATAGATTTAAATTTTACATTATCATCATTTATATTTAGATTTATCTTAAAATAAGAATTGTTTTTACATTTTTGATAGATGATTGGATAATTAAAAACACCAAATCCATTAGAATTTATCCCAATAATTCCTAGTTTGTTATGAATTAACATTAGAGCATCTTTATTAACTAATAATAAATTATTATACTGGTCTGTATAAATAGTAGAAAATATAAACATATCTAAAAGTGGTTCTCTATAACTAGATGCAGTTTTAAAATCGTCAAAATCATTACAATTACCACAATTATTTCCTTGACAAACTTGACAATTAAATATTTTACAATGTTCCCGTTTAAAAATATTAGTTAGTTTTTCTAACTTTTTTACATTAACCTCTAGATTTGTAATATTTATATATGATTTAATAAATTTTTCAAATAATTTTATAAATTGTGTAATACCCATAAATGTTTTGATAAAGGTACCAATATTTTTACTAAATTCGGATTTAGAAATGGATTTTAATGTGTTAAAAATATTATCATCTAGTATTAATGATATTTTTTTATGTGTTAAACTTTTTGTATAAATATTATCAATATCTAATATATTTATTGGAAAAGAAAAGTTTTCAATTGAAAATTTATTATTATAATAATATTCATATTTTTTAAACAGTTCTTCGTGATATTCTCTGGTTGGATTATATATTAAATTCATCGGTTATAAATATTTAATGTATACATATAGTAATTTAATATTTATATATATAATCAATTTTTATTGTATAAAATTATTTTTGTTATTTTTATAAATAACAAAAGACTAAATTAAATTTGGTCCAATTATGTATAATTGTACTAAGTACACTTAATATTATATTAAAACAAATCTTTAGATTATTTTTATAAAAAATTATGCCAAATCTTGTCCATAAATTTCGATTTTGGTACCAGATGGAATTCTCGTGTATTGGAATCTTTTACGATAATAAAATGTAATACCTACACTTACAAGTAGCGCAAACATGCTTCCAACAATATAAGAAGCATATGGACTTGAATTATATGATGAGTTTACAGATGAATATTCTGTAGTTTGTTCAATCAAAGAACTTGTATGTATAATTGATGAATTTACTGGAGGAGGATAAGGAACAGGTTCATCTCCTATCAAAATTGTAAAATCATTAGCTGGAGCTAATGTAGGTTGTACTGTAAAATTAAAATTAATTGGGTCTTCACCATAATTCCATGAAACTGATGGAACTGGAGATGCATCTGGAACATCATCTTTAAGTGAACTAGTTGATGGAACTTGAGAAGCTTCAGGTTCATCTTGAATTACATTTGTAGATGGAGCAATTGTAGGTTCAGGAACATCATTCTTTAGTGAATTAATCGAATTGATTGATGGTTCAGGAGAAGGTTCAGGAACTTCATCTTTAACATTACCACCCCTTAAATTAGATTTCTTTACTGTAGTTGTAGTAGGTTCAGGAGATTGTTCAATTACAGGTTCATCTTGAACCATAGATGTTGTTGGTTCAGGTGATGGTTCAATTTGGTCATCTCCAACTCTTGATGGTTTAGTTTTTCCTCCTAACATTTCGGTAGTTTTTGAATGGGTAGGTTGTGTACTACTTTTATTATGAATTTTGGTAGTAGGAGTAATAGTAGGGGTTAATGAAGGATGATGAGAATGTGTAGTAGGTAAAGTACTAGGCACATGAGTTTTTCTTTTCTTTTTGGCTTGTTCTTCAACTAGTTTAGAAGAAGGCACTTGCACAGCTTCGTGAATTTCAGGCATATTTCTTATTAAAGAATATTATAATATGTTTATATATTTTTTAAATATATTATTTTTTTCAACTTTTATACCTATCAAATATTTAGATTATACATAAGTTGTATATGTATTTGGACTAAATGTTTTAAGCATTTGTTCTTTTTCTGAAAAAATATTGTTTCTAAATAATTCATTAGATAAAGAATTAGTATAAATAAATTGCCTAGACTCTTCCAAATTTTTATGTAATTGTAATATTTCGTTAGAGTATAAAGAACCTTTATATAATTCTATATCTCCAAAAACAATATCAATATTGGTCACAATAGTTTGGAGTGAAATATTATAGAAAGTTTCATTAAATTTTTTATTATAAAAAATATCAGTAAATAATAATTTGGTAAATTCAAATGTAGTTGAGTGAAATGCAGTTCCTGTAACAAATAATATTCCTAGAAATTTATTAATAGTTGGTTTTGTTTTTAATTTATTACGGTACTTTTTATTGATATATTGAGCGAATTTTTCATTTTCAGAATCTAAATTATATTTTGAACTAACAGAATTAACAAATTTTTTAATAATATCGATATTTGACTTCATTCCTGGAATCCAATCTATTTCAAAACCTAATCTATTCAAATTAAAATAATCTTGATATATGGTATCAATATCAAATGTATTAACATAATTATATATTCTGTTTACCATATATTTTCTGAATTCCAAATTTAAATTTAAAGTTTGTTGGAATATAAATGGGGTACCAAATAATAAGAATTTTACTTCCAATGCTTTAATAAATACATCTTGTTCAGCCATTTCAAATACTTTTAGTATTTCGGTACCGTGTAAAGATCTTTTAGCTATCCAAATTATATGAGCCACAATTAAATGCCAAAATGCATGTTCTATAGCTATTATTAATACTAGTTCTGAATATGCACTCTGTAAAAGTTCTAACCACAAATCAGAATCGGGATAAAATTCTTGATTATTGTGCTCTACATATTGTAATTCTAATTTATTTGTTAGTTCTGGATTAAAACTAAATACCAAAACCAAATTCTTAAAATCTATATGTTGTCTTAAAATTCTGCTTAAAAAATTTAAATCTGAATCAGATGATAAACCATTTAGTTTTACTTTATATAAGTTGCTAACTAAATTTTTTTCCATGTATTTACAAATTGGTAAATTATATAGATATGAGCCTAATAATTTAGTATCTGATGAGGCTTTTATTGGAAAACCAAAATATAATTCATCTGGATTAATATTCAAATAACCTTTTTTATTTAGTTCATTAATATAAGTTTCTCTCAGTTTGTTTTTTAAATTATAAATATGAGATTCTTCTTCTGAACTGAATTTTTTTATATATTCCATAATAGGAACTTCTTCGTTAATTAATGGAATAACCAAATCTTCAAGATAATCATCATGTGTTAAATCAAAAATAGTCATTAGATATATATTATATAACAAAAAAATAATATAAAATATTTAATAAAAAATTACCCCACAAGCAAAAAATCTAAATATAATGAATACAATCTGTCAATTAAAATATCTCGAGAAGTTAATTTACTCCATTTATGTATTATTGGTTTAATTTGATTATATTCTTTGATGATTGAAGGAACATCATATTTATCTACTCTAATTAGATGTTTTGCCTCTGAACCAATATGTCGAGTTATTGCATTTGATTCTAATAATTCGCAAAATTTACTGTATTGGACACATACTTCAATTTTCTCTTCAGGCTTAAGTTTTCTTGCCCAAATCTTATGTTTTGTATCAGTTAAAAATGATTCAAATATATTTGCACCTATATACAAATTTATTTTTTTAAACACTAGCTGATTTATTTGATTAAAATCTATTGGTTGATCATTAACCGTTAACTTGTAATCATAATAATTTTCTTTTTTATTAAATTCATTTAATAAAAAAAATGATTCTTCTTTGTAAAGTTTATTACCAAATGTAAAATTTAAATTTGAATAATATCTATCGATAGGCTCTATTCTATTTTTATCCTCACATTCTTTATAATAAATATCAAATGAAATATTATTTGTCATTATTATTTTTTGTGAAAAATGGTTCCATATTCCATATTCTAAATTTTTAGGTCTGGAAAATATTTTCATTACATCTTGAGAAAGTGTTCTCATCATATATAAATCAGTATTTTATGTTTATTTATATTGATATTTTCTAATATTATTTTATTATATGTAAAAAATTGATTTTGGTATATAATAATTAAATACATATTAGAAAAATGGATATTAAACTATTAATTTATAATTTTTTGCGACTATTCGATTCCAAATTAAGGGGTGTAGATGTATTTAAATTTGGTTTTGGAATCGTAATAATTCATACAATACTAATTTATTCCTATATGATATACACGAATAAATTTTCCAAATACTTTTCTAAATTTAAGAAAAGTTCTGATTTTATTCCAATTGCAATTGATAATATTGCACTAGCTATTGTAGAACAAGCATCTTTTACAGTTTTTCTTAAATTAGCTTTCGAAAGACTTATTGGAGATAAGAAAGTAGCACGATTTTTAACATGTGCACTATTTAGTTTTTCACATGTATTAAATTTTAATGTGTATTATGAACTACCGACAATTACAATTCAAATGTTTAATTCACTGGTAATGTCTCTGGTTTATACAAAACTTGATGTACTCGATTCATTTATTCTTCATATGTTCTGTAATCTATTTGGAGTATTTATTACATGGAGCACGTGGAAAATTATTACGAGTAATCGGATATTTCAAGAAAAAAGATATTTTACCCCTGTATCAGTTGAAACGACATTAATTAATAATAATGTAGCAAAAATAGATTAAAATATAATCAAGAATAAAAAATTATATTTATTTACAATATTTTTATATGAACTTAATATAAAAGATAATTATTTATGAAAGATTTAAAATTCACCGAAGAAAATATATTGAGTCTTTGGCAAAATGAATTGTATCAAGGTTCATCTTTAGTATTATATCAAATAGTAAATCAATATTTATGGAATGGTAAAATATTTCATTTAGAAGAGTCGATTTTAAAAAAATTAAATTTAACTCAACTAGAATTTGAGGTTTGGGTAAAAAAATATGTCAACGAATTAATCAATTTATTATATAGTAAAAAACAAAATGCCAAAATATTATATCGAGGTGAATCTAGAAATAAATTTACTGCTAAAGAAGGTGATATTATGGTATATAATAATTTTCATTCAACATGTGATAATATTTCTTTTGCATTAAAATTTTCTGAACATTCTGGACATTCTGATAATCTCAATATTATTTTTGTATTTGACATACCAGAAGGCATGTATTGGAAAAAACTAGATAATTCAATGGAAACTTCAAATTCCAAATATAAAATCAAATATTATATTAATGAATTTGAATATCTAATTCCACCCAATTGTTATTATAGAATTACCAAAATATATAAATTACCAAGAAATATAATGATAGTTAAAGCCCGAATGATTTTACAAGAAAAATTTAATATTCAAAATGATATACTTTATAAAAATAAAGAAATACCTTATAAACAACTATCAGATTTTACAGATATATCAACTGATAATTTCATAAAAGAATTAGATAGATTTGAAAAAATAGTAGAGGTATTAAAAAGATTAGACAAATATCATATAGACCATGATATATTTATGCATTTGTACAATAATGAAAAATTATTTAAATTAGATGTATCAGATATACAAAATACTGTTAGTACTATGAATACACAAAATTATAAATCGGTACTTGAATATTTAGATAAAATTAGATTTTTATATTCAAAACAAGGGCTTAAAAAAGATTTAAATAAATTTATTGTTAGAATTCAGTATTTTGGTTTTTTTAATTTTTCTACAATAAAAACAATTAGTAATTTTAAAGTTTATTATGCGGAATCAAATCTTAATTATAAATTTAATGAACCAGAATTAATTCAAATGTTTAATAAAAATTCTACCGGTATCATAGATACAATTTTAGATTGTGAAATTGCACCTGATTGTTATCTATATAATTGTGCTTACAATGATATAGAACCTAATGTTAAAATAGAACATGGTAGACAAATTGAAACTGTATATACCAAGTATATAATTGAATTTGAATTAACAAATATACTTATTGTTATTAGTGATAAAATTGTAAGTAAATTACAAACAAAAGTATTATTAATACCTAAAATTAATTACCAAGTTATTTCAATAGAAAAAAATAAAAATAAATTTAATCAACCAATTTGTATTTATAAAATTTCATTATATGCATAAAATTGCATGATATGCATAAAAAAATTGAATATAATTTAGTGTTAAAAATTATCATATATTAAATATTTAATAGCTATGTTAACCAAGGTATCATATTCAAATTATCAATTTGGTACTGAACAAATAATAAAATTTAGTACTGATAATAAATATGATATTATCCAAGATAATTTAGAAGGTTTATTATTAATTTCTTATAATAATAAAGTTTATCTTTATAATTATTTTACCAACAAATTTATTAATTATAATAGAATTCCATTGATTATTAATGGATTAATTATTTGGAAACAGATAGATTCGTTTGACCAAAATAATCCAAAAATTTGTAGCAAAATCAGAAATCAAGCTATTAATTATCTTAAATTTAATAAATCAGATAATATTTTAGG
>JACCDY010352539.1_pt1 | contig 19094 bp, 23 predicted proteins | sample 7446391 | NCBI WGS metagenome assembly JACCDY01 (sample SAMN15323451, study PRJNA562643) | freshwater metagenome | isolation source: river surface water | place: USA:Blue River Watershed | collected 2017-08-18
TATTTCAAAGAACCTATTCCTGCTTTCCAATTACATGGAACGAAGGGAAGCTTCATCAAAACCCGTTCGGATCGCCAAGAAGTCGATTTAGACAAAGGACATGTACCCATGGGCGAAAACTGGGGAGTAGATGCCGCTAGCGAATATGGCCTTCTCCATGTAGATGGTGGCAGCCCAGAACGCGTTCCATCGGAAAAAGGAAACTACATGGCATTTTATGAAAATGTGTATCAAACTTTGCGCTCCGGTGCCACACCTGCCGTGCCAGGAGAAGATGGAATTGCCAGTATGCGCGTGATCGATGCCGCCTATGAAAGTCTAGAAAAACAAGCCCTTATCACCTACTAGAATGGAATTATTCAAGCAATTTGAGCCAGAATTAAGTAAAAAAATTCAGCAAGCAGGTGTCATTCGCAAATTCAAGACGGACGAGTATTTGATGAAAACAGGTCAATCCATTCGCTCAGCCGTGTTAGTAACGAAAGGAATCATCAAGGTTTTCCGTGAAGACGATGAAGGCAACGAGGTATTCATGTACAATTTGCATCCGGGAGAAGCCTGTGCCATCTCCATGACCTGTGCAGCAAGACAATTGTCGTCTCAGATTATGGCCAAAGCCCTAGTAGACACCGAAGTCATTGCGATTCCCATTGAATTAATGGACGAATGGGCTGCTAAGTACAAATCATGGTATCAATTTGTGCTGGAAACTTATCGTTCGCGTTTTGAAGAATTACTAGATACCTTAGATCAAATCGCCTTTAGAAATCTAGATGAGCGCTTGCTTTGGTACCTAAAACAACACCAAAAAAGCCTTAAAACAAATATTATAAAGGCCTCCTTTACAGATATAGCTCAAGAATTGAATTCATCTCGCGAAGTGATATCACGATTAATGAAGAAATTAGCCGAGAAAGGCTACATCAACATTAACAAAAACCAGATTGAAATCGTGGATTTAAGGGGTTTGTGATATAAATCACGACAAGGATGATTAATTAAACGGAATTTTGCAGCTGTTAACCAAATAAAGCAGCCTAATGCAAATTCGTATTCTATTATTTATCAGTTTATTACTCCCTAACATCCTATTTGCTCAGCACCAGGAAGTGCATATTGCACCTCACCTCTGGAAAGGAAAGAAAAGTGTAGCAGAAGACTCCACTTCCCTTTTATTTGCTTTTAAACATGGAAAAGTGCACGGAAACCTACGGTACTTTTTCATGGCGACTGAAAATAAAGGACATTTAACGGATTCTTATGCTCAGGCTGCGGGGGGTGGATTATTCTACGAAACAAGCACTTACAAAGGCTTCCAAATGGGTGTAGGTGGATATTTCATTTTTAATACCGCCTCCTCTGATATATCCAAAGTAGATCCCTACACGAATGCTGTTAATCGCTATGAAGCTTCGTTGTTCGACATCGAAAATCCCGAAAACAAACATGATTTAGACCGACTAGAGGAGTTATACTTAAAATACAATTTTGGCAAATCACATATCATCGCTGGTAAACAATTAATTAATACACCTTTCATCAACTTACAAGATGGTCGTATGCGCCCTACTGAGGTAGGTGGTTTGTATGGAGAAATCTTTCCAGGTAAAAAGAATAAACTAGAGGGCGGATATTTGTATGAAATATCACCCAGAGGAACCGTGGATTGGTATGGAATCGGCGAATCGATCGGTATCTATCCAAATGGAACGAACATAAATGGATCAAAAGGAAATTATGCGAAGAACATCGAATCAAAAGGCATTTATTTAGTAGGATATACACATTCTTTACTCAAAGGTCATTCCCTTAAATTCTGGAATGTATTGGTTGAAAATGTTTTCAATACCTCCCAATTTCAATGGGACGCTAAAAAAGGAAATTGGGTGGCAGGCCTTCAGTATACAGAACAACATGCCATCAATCACGGAGGGAATGAAGACCCATCAAAGACTTATTTTGACCCATCTCAAATGTCCCGTGTATTTAGCACAAAGCTAGGATGGGAAAACAACCAGTGGAAAACGTCACTAAATTACACGCGAATTACGGGTGAAGGCAGGTATTTAATGCCAAGAGAATGGGGAAGAGATCCTTTTTACACCTTTATGCCCAGAGAGCGAAATGAGGGTTTTGGAGATCTTCACGCATTCGTAGGAAAGTTAAATTACCATCCTTACAATGGCCCATTAAAAGCCTCAGTAGCTTATGGCGTATTCCAATTACCCGATGTGAAGCAGGTTGCTTTAAATAAATATGGTCTACCTAGCTATAACCAATTAAACGTAGAACTTACTTATGAATTCGAAGGATTCTTGGAAGGTTTAGAGATTCAAGGTTTATATGTTCATAAATACAATCAAGGTGAGACCTATGGAAATGAGAAATATATCATAAATAAGGTGGATATGAGCAATTATAACGTGGTTTTAAACTTTCACTTTTAGCCCTAATAAAAAAAAGAGCCTTGTGATAAAAATCACGAATAAGCTCTAATTATTCCCTGAAATTTGTATTATCAAAACAACAAAAAACACACATGGAAATCGTTGGCTATTTTGCTTCATTACTTATCGGAATTTCACTAGGCCTAATTGGAGGTGGTGGATCCATTTTAACAGTACCCGTATTAGTCTACTTATTCGGAGTAGAACCTATTCTCGCAACCGCTTACTCGTTATTTGTGGTTGGAGCTAGTTCTTTAGTAGGAGCTTTTCCTAAATATAAGCAAGGGATGATTAATGTTAAGACAGCGGTAATTTTTGGTATCCCTTCTATTGCAGCTGTTTATGCCACTAGAAAGTTCATCGTGCCTTTAATTCCAGCAGAGGTATTCGCCATTGGTGATTTCATGGTAACCAAATCTATTTTAATGATGGTTTTATTTGCCATTTTAATGGTAGCGGCCTCTATTTCAATGATCCGCGGAAAATGCGAACAATGTGAAAAAGAGAAATTAGGCACCTATGTTCCAGAGGAACAAGTATTCAATTACCCAATGATCTTATTAGAGGGGGCTGTAGTAGGTACCTTAACGGGCTTAGTAGGTGCAGGTGGCGGATTCTTAATTATACCCGCTTTAGTCATGCTTTCTAAGTTATCCATGAAGCAGGCAGTAGGTACTTCCTTATTAATCATTGCAGCGAAGTCATTAATCGGGTTTACAGGAGATCTTGGACATGCAGAAATTGACTGGACACTTCTATTAACCGTTACAGGTTTAGCCATCGTGGGTATCTTCTTCGGTGATGTCTTAAGTAAAAAAGTAGATGGAAATAAATTAAAAGTAGGTTTTGGCTGGTTCGTATTAGTGATGGGAGTTTACATCTTAGTGCAGCAATTAGCTTTCCCAATGAAATAAATAGTTATAAAACATTCACAACATAATAATTATCCAAATGAAAGTAGAACAAATTTACACAGGATGTTTAGCACAAGGTGCTTACTACATCGAGAACAATGGCGAAGCAGCAATCATCGATCCACTTCGCGAGGTTCAGCCTTATATCGAGAAAGCAGAACGTAATGGTGCAAAAATCAAATATGTATTCGAAACACACTTCCACGCGGATTTCGTTTCAGGACACATTGATTTATCTGCGAAGACAGGAGCTCCTATTGTTTACGGACCAAATGCTGCTTGCGAATTTGAATGCATTTCAGCCACAGATGGCCAAGAATTTAAATTAGGCAACGCAACAATCCGCGTTATCCACACACCAGGTCATACCATGGAATCTACTTGTTTCTTATTGATCGATGAGACTGGAAAAGAAACGAGTTTATTCTCAGGTGATACCTTATTCATCGGTGATGTAGGCCGTCCTGATTTAGCACAAAAAGTAAAAGCAGATTTAACTGAGGATATTTTAGCAGGTCATTTGTTCGATTCATTACGCAACAAGATTATGCCTTTAGCTGACGATATCATCGTATATCCAGCGCACGGCGCAGGATCCGCTTGTGGTAAAAACATGAGCAAAGAGACTACAGATACCTTAGGTAATCAGAAAAAAACAAACTATGCGTTAAATCCAGCTCTAACAAGAGAAGCATTTAAGAAGGAAGTATTAACAGGTTTAGTGGCTCCTCCAGCCTATTTCCCTTTAAATGTATTGATGAATATCCAAGGATATGATTCGATCGATAAAGTAATGGAGCGTGGCCAACATGCCTTAACTCCAGCAGCATTTGAAGTAGCAGCAAACGAGACAGGTGCCTTAGTTTTAGATACACGTGATCCGCAAACTTTTGCAGCTGGATTTATCCCTAATTCCATTAACATCGGAATTGACGGTTCATTCGCTCCATGGGTGGGTGCCATGATTCCAGATATTAAGCAAGAAATCTTGTTAGTAACGGATGAAGGACGTGAAGAAGAAGTAATTACTCGTTTAGCGCGTGTAGGTTATGACTTTACCATTGGTTACTTAAAAGGTGGCATTGCTGCTTGGAAAGCTGCTAACATGGAAGTAGACACGATCACTTCGATCAGCCCAGAAGAAATGTTTGCTCGTTTCGAGGAAGGTGAAGGTGAAATCATCGACGTGCGTAAAAACTCAGAGTATTTAAGCGAGCACGTAGTAGAAGCAGAAAATGCACCTTTGGACTTCATCAACGATAGCATGTTAAAAATCAAAAAGGACAAAACTTACTTCGTACACTGTGCAGGTGGTTACCGTTCAATGATCTTTAATTCAACGCTTCGTGCACGTGGTTATGATAACTTAATCGACGTAAATGGTGGCTTTAAAGCGATCAAAGAATCAGAGAAATTTAAAATTACGGACTATGTATGTCCATCAACTTTATTGTAATATGGAAGAATTATTAAATAATCCCGCTACAACAGTAGTTGATGTTCGCGAAACAGGTGAATTTGCCAGCGGACACTTTGAAGGAGCTATCAACATTCCGTTAGGGATCGTACCTGTGAAATTAGAGGAATTCAAAGCAATGCCAGGACCTATCGTGGTGTATTGCAGAAGTGGTAACCGTTCAGGAATGGCGATGAACCTCTTGAAGCAAGCTGGATTATCTGAAGTTTATAACGGAGGTGGCTTAAACGACATGCTAATTTACCAAAACTAACATGCTAGCTAACCTAACTCAAAATTGGGGTTTCATGCGCATTATCCGCCTAGTCATAGGTGGATATGCGCTTGTTGAAGCCATTCGTTCTTCCGATATTTTAATCGGAATAATGGGCACTGTCCTCGTGGGGATGGCCTTATTCAATATGGGTTGTGGCCCACAAGGATGTGGAGTTCCTAGCAATCAATCTAAATCAACTAATTCAGACGAAATTGAATATGAAGAAATTCATTCAAAGTAAATTTTGGCAAATCTTAGGAGGAATTATCGGCGCTGTTGCCGGCTATATCTATTGGAAAGAAATAGGTTGTAGTACAGGAACCTGCCCTATCACAAGTAAACCACTAAATAGCGTGGTTTATTTTGGTGTTTTAGGGTACTTTGTGGCTGGAACGATAGCAGGATTTATAAATTTAAAGAGTGGAGAGAATAGAGTAGAGAGCATAGAGCATAGAGCATAGAGCATAAAGCATAAAGCATAAAGTTGGAATCGCCTACGGCGATGAACTCATGAAATGTTTATAATTTGCTGACTTTATTTTTTCTAGCGACTAGCGACTACCCATTGAATACTGAATACTGATTACTGATTACTGACCACTGACTACTGGATACTAATTATTAACAATTAAATACCTTAAACAATGATGGAAACAATCACCCAACCCTGGCCTTGGTATACGGCAGGAATAATTATCGGACTTATTGTCCCAGCCTTATTGATTTTAGGCAACAAACACTTTGGTATATCAGCAAATTTGCGACATGCTTGTGCGGCATGTTTACCTAGCAACATTCCCTTTTTTAGTTACGACTGGAAAAAAGAATCTTGGAACTTCTTTTTCGTAGGAGGAATTTTAGTGGGAGGTATCATTTCAACACTTTACTTGGGATCTGACGAGTCTGTTATAGTTCACCCAGATTTAGCCAAAGAATTAGCTACCTATGGTATCACTGATTTCTCTGGCATGGTTCCAGCTCAATTGTTTTCATTTGAAAACTTATTTACGGTTCGTGGACTAGTCATGATGGTAGGTGGTGGTTTCTTAGTAGGCTTCGGTGCTCGTTATGCAGGCGGATGTACTTCTGGACATGCCATCATGGGACTTTCTGACCTGCAATGGCCCTCATTAGTCGCTACCATTTGTTTCATGATTGGTGGTTTCGTTATGGCTAATTTCATTTTACCCTTCATCTTACACCTATAATTCCCATGGAAAAGAAAACAACAGAACACGCAAATCCAGTAGATTTCGAAGTACGTTCATTAGACACGATGTGTGTGAATGAATCTGAATTGGTTCACCCCTGGTGGTATAATTTTAAGTATGCTGCCGTAGGTGTAATTTTTGGCATTGTATTTATCAAAGCAGAGATTATTTCTTGGTTTCGCATTCAAGAAATGTTCCGCTTGCAAAGTTTCCATATGTATGGTGTGATCGGTACAGCTGTAGTGGTAGGAGCTATCTCCGTATTTTTAATTAAAAAATTCAAAATTAAAAGTATCCACGGAGAGGAAATCACCTTCACAGACAAGAAGTTTAATAAAGGCCAAATCTATGGCGGCTTAATCTTCGGTCTAGGATGGGCATTAACCGGCGCCTGCCCAGGCCCTCTTTTTGCGCAGGTAGGAACGGGTGCTTTGGTCATATTAGTTGTCGTTCTAAGTGCAACAGCTGGTACTTGGGTGTATGGCAAGTTTAGAGATCAATTACCTCATTAGGAGAGTAGAGATAAGAGAGTAGAGATAAGAGAGTAGAGAGAAGGATATCAATTTATTGGTATCCTTTTTTATTTTTTACCGTTAAATAAATAATTTCCATTACTCATTGAATTTTTATGGTAGATGAATAATTTAAGGCTTGAAAGCTTAGTTGACCTATTATAAATGAAAGCATTCCTACTTGTATTTTTTTCCGTTGGACTATTTCTCACCTCCTCAGCTACTGCCAGCCATTCATTCTATGGTATTCAAAGTACAACAGAGTTATTTAAAGGAAAGTACAATTTATATGAATTCAAAGCACCCAAGGGGCTATTTAAACGAGTAGGCAAGGATACATATTACTGCTCTTTATATAAAGCCTACATCAAATTCCATCTCAATATAACCTATAGAATGGATGAAACTGGATTTTACAAAAAATCTGATTTGATAAAATATTACAAAAATGGAGTGCAAACCACTTTATTGACGGATAAAGCTGATTGGTTTGTTCTTTCAGGATATACAAAAAACAGGGATATTGTCTATTTTAAAGGGTTTTATGAAGAGTTAAGGAGTATGCAAGGGAGAGAAAAAGGTACTCCCGATTGGATGTGGTCTAGATCGGGAGTAATTGAAATCCTGTATCCAGAAAAATTCAGAAAAGAAATCGACCCAATAGTTTCTATAGTTAACAAATCATTCAAATTTGATGTATCTGCAACCTTTGAGTTAGAAATGAATCCTTAATTTTAAAATCTATTTTATGAAAAAGTCCCTTTTAAAAATTGTTTTCACCGTATTCGCGATCCCATCCATCGCATTAGCCCAGTTACCCGTAATTAAAGCTGTAGGAGGTGAAGGAAGAAATGTCAACTGGCCATTAATAAAGAAAAACGAAGGTTCTGATGGACCTGGCTATTTTTACAATGATTGTGCACAAGGTGTCAAGCCGACTAAAGCTTCTTCCACGCTGGCAGGACAAGGAAACAAAAATTATAATGTGAAAAACGTTAACGATAACAATCCAATGAGTGCTTGGGTGGAAGGAAAAGCCGATTACGGAATTGGTGAATCATTTGAGATAAAAGCAGCAGGCGTGAATCTTATTCACAACGGTTACCAATCATCCCCTAAAAACTGGCTAGAAAATTCGAGAGTTAAGCGTTTTAAAGTCTACAAAAATAACTCGCCCATCTGCTTTCTTGACTTAACGGATGAAATGGGTGGTCAACGCTTTGAGTTACCAGGGCATAATAACTACAATGCTGCCAAAGAATTTGTTTTCAAATTTGAAATTGTAGATGTCTACAAGGGTACAAAATGGCCAGATGTGGCTATCTCTGAAATTGACGTAGTGCTTTGCTGCTTCACAGAATCTACTATCATTAATACGGCATCTAATTCTACGAGCATTTCGGACATAAAGTCAGGAGACAGTATCTATTCAGTTGACCTAAAAACAGGTGGTATCAATTCCACACAAGTAGAAAAAATATCGAAGCAAACTCATTTAAGTGTTTTAAAGCTAGCTACGGAAAACAAGCAAATCGAATTAACTTTTGACCACCCTCTTTACATAAAGGATTTTGGATTTTCATCTATTTCCAGATATATGCAAACCAAAAACATTACTTCGTATGAGGAATTGATCGGTAAGGTAGAATTAATGGTATTAAATGAGGATACGAACCAAATAGCTTACGAGAAGATAACTAGCATAGAACTTAGCAAAGGAGTTTTTGAAACCTATTCTATTCGTAAATTAAGCACTGGCAATACTTTTATTGCTAATGGATTTGTAACTAAGGTATATTAATTTTAAGTAAGTAGATCATCCTTTCAGCTAGCATCAGCACAATCTGAATGCTAGCTTTTTTTTTGGCCTATAACTAACCGCAAAAAAAGGATGCCGAACCCATCGACACCCTATCTTTACTCTCTACTCTATAATCTCTACTCTATACTTACCTATCTAAACGTATAATCCACCCCAGTAACCTGACTCAACAAGGTCTGAGGGCCATCTAAAATCTTCGCATCGTGACGTAAAACAGGCGTCACTGGGGAGAATTTAGCTAAATACTCTTTCATCATACTATGAAGTGTATAGGCTGTATTCTTAGCCTCCTTCACCCCTTTCATGCGGCACAACATATCCTCTGGATCGCCATCGCGCTCACACGCACACATCACGTAGGATTTCTCTAATTCTAAAGGAGCACCTCCGATAATCACTTTTTGAACCCGATGACCTACTCGCTCAAATGCTTTAAACTCCACTTGCATGCCTTTGAAACGGATAAACCAGCCACCAAACCGCAAGGATGCATCCTGTGCAAACACGTTTTGCAATTCCTTCTCAAGCCAATTCATGATTTGTTGACCTGTTGCCTTTGCCGTACGTATGGTTGAATCTACCGGTAACATGTCATACAAATAACCTTCCGTAATGGCCACTTTACCATCCTTCCCAGGAACACGTGGTGGGCAGAAACGAAATCCATTAGATAAAACTACATCCGCATTCACCTTCCATTTTAAGGCATCGACAATGAGTGTATCAATGGTATTCTCTACTACAAAATTACGGTACAAAGGAAGTGTACTATATCCTAATACTTTATCAATTTCTGACTTAAAAGGCCCTTCTAATTCCTGAACTAAACTTAAAATCTCCTTTTTAGCAGGATATTTAACAGGATCCACCTCGACTAATTCGTATGTTGATCCAGTGACCTTGCCGTCTTTAACCTGAATATCTAATTTTCCGATAAATGAACCAAAAGCTCCTGGCTCAACAATCTTTGTATACTCTGCTTGAATCGGCTTGCGAACACGCTCATGGGTATCCGCCCCAAAAATATAATCTACACCTTGGCAATCTGGGTTATTTCCTAAAGCAATTTGCTGAGATAAACCTAAGTGAGATAAAATAATCACAAAGTCACATTGCTCTTGTTCGCGCAAAAGAGTGACATATTCCTTCAGGTTTTCTTCTGGTTTGGTATAAATAATCCCCTTACTGTAGGTGGGAGATTGACGTAAGGGAACTAAAGGATCCGTATAACCTAGGAAACCGATCTTAACCCCCATGCGATGCATGATTTGATACGGCTGAAAGATTAACTCCCCTTTCTTCCCTTCCCCTAGATCGTGGTACATGTTTGCGCAAATTTTGGGCGCTAATAGACCTCCCATTAATTTTTGCATATTCTTCTTATAATAAACAACCTCCCAGTTTCCGGGCAGGTATAAATCATAATTCATGGCGTTTAATAAAGGGACGAATGCTTGACCTGTCGTCTTCACAGAAAGCATAGAACCCTGGAACATATCCCCTGTATCGAGCGTAATCGTATTATGCGGATTTGCTTGCTTCATGCGATCTAAAGCTGTAGCCATGTGCGCATAGCCACCCGCTTTACGGAAAACAAGTTCATCCTTTTCCCAAAACAGCTCATCGTGCGCATGCAATTGACAATGCACATCCGTTGTTTGCAAAATGGTAATTTGACCGGTTGCCGGTTTTCCTGGGCTCGAAACTGTAGGAGTAGACTTTGCCTCAGAACCCGCAATGGGTGCTAAAGCAGCTACACTTGTCAATAACCCACCTTGTAAAAATTTTCTTCTCGAATTCATCGTTTAGCTTTTTGATTTCTTGTGTTTCTTGATCCATTCTTTGATAGGTTTATATGGACCATATTTATGTTGTGACTCTGGGAAAGGATCAATATAAGGTCCAAATGGATGGTCAAATGGCTTACGAGAAATATCTGGCCAATCTTTAGATAAATCTTTTGCCGGCCTAGGCATCGAATTCACATAAGCTGCTAGATCCCATGCCTCTTCGTCACTTAATTGTGGCTTTTCGTAGGTCGCTCCTAAGGGCATATTGTATTTTACATAACCTGCAAAGTTGGACATCCGGTAGAGACCCGCACCATGGTTATAGCTATGAGCTCCCCAAAGTGGTGGATAGGTATAAGACTTGCCCCCTTCTGCTAATACACCACCACCATCTGCTTGATGACAAGATTGACACTTAGCGGCATATACTTCTGCTCCTTTCGCGGGATCAATAGCTCTTTTCAGCCCTTTCAACTTAAAAATTCCTGAACCTTTTGGAGATTTCCCTTTCGCCACATCCGTTCCTAGCCATTTAATATAGGCCAAAATTGAGCGCATTTCCTTACTTTCAGCAGCTAAAGCTTGGCCATTTAAGCTACGTTCAAAACAATCATTTACCCGTTTTACTTGATCTTCAACAGAGCCAGAACGAGCTCTAAACTTCGGATAAGTAGACTGAACGGCGAAATAGTTATTACCCCAAGGTTGTGTTCCGGCATTTAAATGGCAGTTTTGGCAATTCATACCATTCGAAATGGGTTTAACAGAACCCTTAGGACCTAAATATTCAGAGGTATGAGCAATCAACTCACGACCATAAACAACCAATTCCTTTTCTTCGGGGGTTAGATACATCATCCGCCAATCAGATGGCGCAGTCCATACATGGGTAAAATTAGAGTCTGGCTCAGCATATACCTGAGTGGAGTCAACTGCAGCACCTTTCTGGTAGTCATAAGAATGAAATACCAAGAAGAAAAAAAGCCCCACTAAAGCCACTAATATGGAATAGAGAAAAATGGAAAGGAAATTAGTTCCCGGTGTCGACGAATTGGATGTAGCCATATGTAAAATTATATCTGCGAATTTAGCCTTTAATCAACATCTCAACGTGACATTTATCACTCTGCCCCTAAAATATTTGATTTTTCCGCTAAAATTTCTCCATCGCTGAATTAACAATCGCATCGAATTCTGCTTTTGAAATATAAATGGGCGTATAACTACCTCCAGTTTTAGTGATATTTTTATAAAATGAACGTAAATGATTCCGGCTTCCTTTATTCAAAAAGTCGTATACTATACGTACATCTTGATTATTCGTTACAGAGATAGAACTATTCAAATCATGAATATCTAATTCTTCAATCAATGCACCTACTTGGTAGGCAGCTAAAACACTCGTATTACCTTGAGTAACTAAACTCGTGTAAAGAGTCTGCAAAGTTGCATCCTTGAATACACCACGAGGACTTGTATCCATCGGGTCCACTAGATTGTATTTTTTAATAATCGTTAACATAGCCTCCATGTGACTTAATTCACTATTGGGAATGTTTTGGAAAATGTTTACCCCATATTTATCAAACATCGTATTATAAACATCATAGGCTAACTTTTCTTCTTCGCGAATAAATAATATTCGCGCTTTTTCAGCATCGTCTAGTGGCTCAGTCGGCAAATTGATAACTGTCTGATTAATAGCGGCAAGACTCGTGGTCATATTTACTTGACCCGTATTAATAGGATCGTTATTTTTCGAACACCCTCCTAATACAATTACTAGGGCAAAAGCCCCAAACGCACTTCTAAATTGTTTCATATTGATTTTTGTTTTGCCAAAGGTCATCCCATTACACTAAGCAAAACGTGATAAATCACACGAATTCAAGAAAGTGACTATAATCACGTTTTACATTTTTGGTTTTGGCTAATATTACGGACCAAACAGTAAATCGTTAGCCATGAAAACACATCATAGCATTTTAATCGTAGGCGGAGGGAATGCCGGCATATCAGTCGCAGCACAACTATTAAAAAAAGATTCCACCTTAGATATAGCCATTGTGGATGGAGCAAAAAAGCATTATTACCAACCAGCCTGGACCTTAGTAGGCGGTGGAGAATTTAACATAAAAGATACCGAGAGAGAGGAATCCTCAGTAATTCCTGACGGCGCCACCTGGATTCAACAGATGGTATTAGGGTTCAAACCTGAGGAAAATAAAATCACCTTAGCAGACGGTACAGACCTAAGTTACGAATACCTTGTCGCTGCCCCAGGCATTCAATTGAACTGGGGAGAGATAAAAGGATTAAAAGAGACCTTGGGAAAAAATGGGGTTTGCTCTAACTATAGCTTTGAAACAGCTCCCTATACCTGGGAATGCATTCAAAATACCAAAGGGGGAAAAGCGATCTTCACGAATCCAAATACGCCTATTAAGTGCGGTGGAGCCCCACAAAAGATAATGTATTTAGCCGCGGACTATTTCAAAATGAATCACATTGACTCTCAGGTCGAGTTTTGGAGTGGGGGAACACGTGTTTTTGGCGTAGAGAAATACGAGAATACATTAAAAGAGGTTATCGATCGTTATGGCATTTATACGCAGTTCTTTGTCAAATTAACCGAAATTGACGGCCCTGCTAAAAAAGCAAAATTCGCGGGAATAGGAGAGGCAAATAAAGATCAGGAATACTGGGTGGAATTTGATATGATCCACGTAACCCCTCCTCAATCCGCCCCCGATTTTATCAAATCAAGCCCTCTCGCCAATACAAATGGGTGGATAGATGTGGAAAAGCACACGCTACAGCATTCGAAATACAAGAATATATTTGCCTGCGGAGATGCTGCAAATTTACCCGTTTCTAGAACTGGGGCAGCGATTCGCAAGCAAGCACCTGTAGTGGTAAGTAACTTATTAGCCGTAATGAAAGAAAAATCGATGACTGCCTCCTACAGTGGTTATTCCTCCTGCCCTATCATTACAGGTTATGATAAACTCGTCTTAGCTGAGTTTGATTATAACAATAATCCGGTGGAAACTTTCCCCTTTGATCAGTCAAAGGAACGCTGGTCAATGTACCAAATGAAAAAATACCTTCTTCCCTATCTGTATTGGAATCAGATTCTTCCAGGAAAGATGTAAAATAAAAAGGCCGCTAAACGTAGCGGCCATTCCTTAATATTTCAAGTAAGCCCAACCGGCTTCTTGTTTGAGAACCACTTCGGCGACCCCGGAAGGAACTGTTCCCACCTGAGGCAAAATGGTAGCGCGATCGATTTTCCGTTCGCGAATGGTATTTTCGCAGGCTTTGAATAAGACTCCCATCGCAGCTAACTCAGCAATTTTAGCTTTTTGAGTGGTTTTACCATCTACTAAAATACTAATTCCAGCCCCGTGAGCTACAAGCTCGATTTGGGTAGAAGAACCTAAAGCCGTTTGAAGATTTGAAATGTTTTTTAGTGCACCATGCCATACTAAAGTGTCCGAAGTATTCAATTGGATCACTACTTTATGAGTTTGTGCGTTTGCTGCGAAGGAAATAAAAGCAACGAAAAGGGTTAACAGTATGGAATTTTTCATAGAAATATTTTTTCTAAACTTACTTATTTTATAGAATGAAAGCAATGTGGAACGAGCGATATCAGCAAGATATCTACCAATATGGAATCAATCCAAATGAATTCATGGCTGAACATATACCCCAGATAACAGCGGGTCGAATTTTATTCCCAGGCGCTGGAGAAGGTCGGGATGCTGTTTTTGCGGCTAAATTAGGTTGGGAGGTACACGCCTTTGACCTAAGCGAACAAGGTCAATCAAAAGCCCTAAAACTAGCCTCACAAGAAAAGACTCGTATCCATTTTAAAGTAGCTGACGCCACGTTAGTCAAATTCCCTTTAGCGTCTTTTGACATCATAGCCCTTACCTATTTCCATTTACCCATCGAAACCAGGCTACCCTTTTACGCTAATTGTGTTTCGTGGTTAAAACCTGGTGGTATAATTCTCTTAGAAGGTTTTACAAAACAGCAATTAGGATTAAGCTCAGGCGGGCCTAAAAATATCGATTGGTTATTTTCTGCCAAAGAATTAGAAACTGAATTCCCCGGCTTAAAGATTCTTCTTAAGGAAGAAAAGCAACGGAATTTAGATGAAGGTCCCTTACACAAAGGTTTGGCAGAAGTAGTACAATTCATTGCACAAAAATAGATCAGAGACATTTGTCACGATTCAGCCCATTTTTGAGAATTATATTTGCGTACATAAACACAAAATAAGATGTTAACATTACTGAAGAATTTATTGGGCATTGGCCCTAAAGTGGACCTGAACGAGTTAATTGCATCAGGCGCGATAGTGGTGGACGTTCGCACGCCATCGGAATACAAAGACGGACACGTGAAAGGATCCATCAACATACCTTTGCAAACTTTAAATGCTAATTTGAACAAATTAAAGAAAGATCAAGTTATAATAACCTGTTGCCGCTCGGGAAGCCGTAGTGGTATGGCTAAACGCATGCTAAAAGCAAATGGATTCGAACAGGTGCACAATGGTGGGGCTTGGACGTCGCTTAAAGCATAAAGCACAAAGAATAAATTAAAGATAAGAGAGTATAGAGTATAGAGTAGAGATAAGAGAGTATAGATAGGAGATGGTAAATGGTGAATGATGAATGATGAATGATGAATTCTTTACTCTTTACTCTTTTATCTATAATCTCTAATCTACTGTCCACTGTCCACTGACAACTGTCCACTGAAAACTGTATTACCATGAGCAAATTCGCCGAATTATTGAAATCGCCAGAACCCGTTTTAGTTGATTTTTCAGCTGAATGGTGTGGCCCATGCAAGCAATTAAAGCCTATTTTAGAACAATTAAAGTCTAAAATTGGAGATTCTGCCAAAATCATTAAAATCGATGTCGACAAGAATCGTACCTTAGCAGATAAATTTCAAATACGTTCTGTACCCACGATGATCCTTTTTAAGGATGGGAAGTCGGTTTGGCGGCAGTCAGGGGTGATTCAAGCGAACGTTTTGGAAGGAATTATTAAACAACATTCGAAATGAAAAAAGTACTTTATTCTATTTTTTTAGTAGGTCTATTATTTTCTTGTGGGCCAAAAGAGGGACAACAAGATCTAGGCGCAACAGAATTCCAAACAGCCATGGCTGAAGAGTCGGGAGCACAGATTTTGGACGTCAGAACCATCGATGAATTCCAAAATGGTCATATTGAAGGTGCCATCAATGCAGATGTTAGTTCACCTACTTTTGCACAAATCGCTGGTGAATTAGCAAAAGACAAAACAGTGTATGTTTACTGCTTATCAGGAGCAAGATCCTCCTCTGCTGCCGGAATGCTAAAGGAAATGGGCTTCAAATCCATCGTCAATTTAACGGGTGGAATGCTAGCTTGGCAGTCTGCTAATTTACCTATCGCAACAGGCGAATCGAAAATACCTGCCTCAGCTGGTTTAACCGAGGCAAGTTTCGCTGAAAAAATCAAAGGCAAGCCGATGGTCATAATCGACTACAATGCCACTTGGTGCGGCCCCTGCAAGCAATTAAGCCCAATTTTAAAGGAATGGGTAAAAGCGCAGAATGGTAAAGTAGAACTCATCGAGATTGATGTGGATGAAAACCAAGAATTAGCAAAATCCATGAAAATTGAATCAATCCCTTACCTTGAAATGTACAAAAACGGAGTAAAAACTTGGTCAAGTATAGGATTGATTGGGAAAGAAGAGCTAGATAAATCGCTGCGCTAGGCAGTGGTCAGTAGTCAGTGGACAGTCCGGAGGAAATGAGTCCGGAGGGACTTTTACTAAGTTGTTAGTTCAAACTCGTTATTGAAAATTATTGCGCAGCACAATTTTAATAACGAGTTTGAACTAACATGTCATCCTCACCTTCAACACCCCAGCCGAAACCACCGTCAAGCACCCAATCACCACAACACTGACGTTTAATTCAAAATAGTCAGCTAGAATCCCTGTCAAAATAGCTCCAAAAGCATAACCTAAATCGCGCCAAAGGCGAAAGATACCTAAACTGCCTGCCCTATCCGTTGGATGCGTATTTGCGGCTATAGAGGCTAAAAAGGTAGGGTAAACAACTGCCGTGCCCAGTCCTAATACAAAAGATAAGGTCGCATACACAAAAAATGTATCAGCCCAAAGCAAACCTAAAATCGCAGCACCTTGTAAAAGCATACCAATAAAGAGAAGGTCTTTTTGGCATATAAAATCAGACAATCGCCCCGTTCCCAGCTGAGCTAATCCCCATACTAATGGATAAATTGCTGTTATCAGCCCAATATCCGCTAAACTAAAGCCTTTCGCGGCTAGCAGTATTGGAAACAATCCCCAGATCATCCCATCATTCAAATTATTCACTAATCCAGCCTGTGTAATAGATCCTAGGTTTCGATGCCATAAACTAGTATCCCAAAATCGATTATGTAACAAAGGCACCGAACTTTCGGCTGCGGCTTTGTGCACAAAAAGCTGGGTGTCTTTGACCCAAATAATACTCAAGCCTAGGCCGAAAATAACAAACACAATACCGATGTAGAACGGATAAGGTCTAATACCATAGGTATTCGCAATCCAAGCAGTCAACAAGGCGACTAGACCAACAGACAGGTACCCCGCAAATTCATTGATTCCCATCGCGAGACCGCGCTGTTTATCCCCCACTAAATCAATTTTCATCGTCACCGTACTGGACCAAGCGAGACCTTGGTTAAAACCTAGCAAGACGTTAGCCACAATGATCCAATTCCAAGATGGCGCCCACATCAACAGAAAAGGAATGGGAATCGCAAAAAGCCAGCCATAAATCAATAATCGACGTCGTCCAACTGTATTCGCAAAATGACTGGCGAAGTAATTGGTCACGGCTTTGACAATTCCAAAAACAACAATAAACGAAAAAATTACTGTGTGCGAAGCAATTTGAAACTCTTCTGAAGCCAAACGAGGCAATATCGATCTTTCCAAGCCGACCATGCCTCCCACGAATGCGTTGACTAAAACCAATAAACTAAACTGTTGCCAATTTTCTTTCAAGCCTAATTTGACCTCCATATCATTGCTTTTACACAACAAAGTTGATCAATAGGCCACTAACACCACTTAACAAATGTTAAATTAAGATTTCTTCGCGCGAATGCGACTTAAACTCACTTGGGTGATTCCCAAATAGGACGCAATGTATTTTAATGGAGCGCGCTTTAACACCTCTGGTTGCTCATTTTCTAATAAATGGTAACGCTCCTCGGCCGTATGAAACTGCAAATTTTCAATCCGCTGAATCGTTTCTACATAGGCCCTTTCAAATAAGCGCGCGAACAGCCGCTCAATGTCCCGATGCTCCTCATAGAGTGAAGCTAATTTTGTCGTATCAATGGCCCAAAGCTCCGAATCCTCCAATACTTGAATTCCCTTCTGACTAGGTTTTCCAGCAAATAAGCTTTCCGCACGTGCAATGAGATTTAATTCTCCGTAAAAGCCCTCCGTCACATCCAAACCATCTTTTTCATAAAAGATCCTCGCCATTCCATTTTTTAGGAAGTAAAGCGTTTTACAAGTTTGGCCTATCGACTGAAGAGGTTGATTACGTGCTATGCTCGTAGGCTGACAAATGGCTTCTAGGGCCTCTTGAGCGCTTGAACTCAAGGGAGAAAGGGTCAGGAAATAGTTGATTAGTGGGTGCATTGTATTCTGGAGCAATTAAAGAGTAGAGATTATAGAGTAGAGAGTAGAGAGTAGAGATTTTACCATTCACCATCTCTTCTCTATACTCTCCTATCTCCTATCTCTACTCTATTTCCTCGCGGCTTCAAACCCTATCGAAACCGAATTCACGCAATAACGTAAGCCTGTATCTGTAGGACCATCATCAAAAACGTGACCTAAGTGGCCTCCGCATTTTGCGCAGGTAATCTCGATTCGGCGCATGCCTAAGGTATTATCAATGGTTTCTTTGATTACACCGGCTTTCACTTCCTTGTCAAAGCTTGGCCAGCCGCAATGCGAATCGAACTTTGAGTCAGAGCTAAAAAGTGGGGCTCCGCAACCTTTACAGGTATACATTCCCTTTTCGTTGTGCATCAAGAATTTACCTGTGTAGGGGCGTTCTGTACCTTTTTGGCGTAAAATATAATATTCGTCTTCTGTTAACTTAGCCTTCCATTCGGCTTCTGTTTTAGGCAAATTATCCATCTTATTTGTTGCTATCGGTTGTTTAGGCGTTTGTTTGGGTTGTTGACCACAAGCCTGCAGGCTCATGAACACGAGTACTAATCCTAGAATGTTTTTCATGTGATTATATTTTATAGCATAACGCAAGATAAGGGAAAAAGGTTTACGGGCCGCAAGAGGCAGAGGACAGTTGACAGTGGACAGTAGTCGGTAGTCCAGAATCAAAGTTCAAAGTCCAAAGGTCAAAGTTCAGAGCTGGAATCGCCTTTGGCGATACTATTTGAAATGTTTATTTAAAATTCTTTGAACTTTGCTCTTTGAACTTTAGTCTTTGAAATTATGAATACCGTGGATCCACCCGCCACGCTAACTTGCGTAATTGTTGTACCCGTAGCGTACGATGGCCAAAGTCATCCATCGACACCCCTTGCATCCAGTAA
>JACCDY010760281.1_pt1 | contig 19086 bp, 22 predicted proteins | sample 7446391 | NCBI WGS metagenome assembly JACCDY01 (sample SAMN15323451, study PRJNA562643) | freshwater metagenome | isolation source: river surface water | place: USA:Blue River Watershed | collected 2017-08-18
GGTTTCTAGAGGGCAATATTCATAGCGCCCATGCGATCATTATCGGTCGTATCGAGGGCTCAGTTTATGCAAAAGGTCGTGTCGAAATTTACCCGGGTGCCATTGTGAATGGTGACGTGACTTATTCACAAATTAACGTTCATCCAGATGCTAAGGTGAATGGTAATTTAAAGTGCTTGCTGTCAGATCTTGCGGATAATTTGATCGATGAGCATGAGAGCGAAGAGTCTCTTAATAACGTATTGCCAATGACAAAGGCGGATGGCTATTAAGTGGCCATCATTTAAATGACCGATCACATCCCGCCGAATGAGATTCATCATCTCAAAGAGGCTCAAGAGGAATCCTCCTTTAAAAGCAAAGCGCCTTGGTATGGGTTGCTAATTTTTATCGTGCTGGTGGTCATTGGGGCGATAGTCCACACCTATTACTTTAAGGATTTACCAAAGTGTAGGGATGAGAATATTCAAATATTGCTCAATAATAATTTGCGAAATAATGAGCAGCTTTTGAATAATTCGCAAACTTTAGCTTTTGGGCAAATTCAAGAGAAGTCTCATAATGCGGTTCAGAGGAATTGCAGTGCAGAACTATTAACTAATGCTGGAACTTATCTGATTCAGTACAGGGTGATTAATAACGCTGGGGAACAGACTTTCTTTCAGCGTCTATTTTCTTCGGTCGATTACTCAATATCGCTCGAGTCTGTTAATCCAATAAAGCAGTAATTTCTGCTACTTGAGCTTTGTGCTCTAAGTAATAAAAAGTTGTCAGAGAAAAAACTTGCCAACAATGTAAAGCATTAACCCAGAAATCAATAAGTATCCAAAACCTTTTGCAAGTGCTTTTTCTACACCCTTTTGCACAATCCGATTCTGGATGCCTTCGTCGGCCACAATATTCTTGATATTCCAAAGATCTTTTCGAATGACGTTGAGACTTTCATCGGACTTGCGATCTCTTTGCTGAAGATTGGCGCTAATTTCGGCTAAGTGAGCATTGATTGCTTGCAGCTCTTTAATTGCGTCATCTAAATTGCCCATAAATACCCCAGAATAATGTTTAAGCCAATAAGCATAGATTATTGCAAATCTTGACTCGGGTCGACCAATTGGTGGAAATCTCTCGGATTTGCTTTATAGTGATGCTAGGTCGAGATCGACGCTTAAATCGAACTCATTGCCACCTCAATATGACACGCAGCATGGATATCAAACCGCAAATGATCTTAAATCAAGTTGGGCTATTAGCAAAAAAAATTGCCAAAGTTTTGATTTATGCATTTATTGCTTTAGTGCTGCTTTATGTTGCCTTCAAAGCTTGGGAATACAAGACTGAGTCAGATCAGCAGCAGGCTGTTAAACAATCGCAAACTCAGCAAAGCGAGAAGTTTGATAATGGCAGTCTATATGTGGCTACCTATTCCCCTTTGCTTGTTGGTAGCTCATCGCTAACTTTTGTTCAACGCCCCAACAATGAACCCCTGTTCAAGTATTTGTTAGGTGCTAGTTATGCAAATTTCATTACTGCCTTAGAAGATAGCGCCTCCTTGGTTTATGTGGGGCCACAAATCTTGGGTACTGGATGTCAAAAGTTGGGATGCGCTGCGTCGCAAGCAGCGTTGCTCATTGATCCAACCAAGGGTCGTATTTACGCTGCCTTGATGGAAGGCGTAAAAGTGAGTTACTTTGGTTTAGCTGAGGGTCAGGCGGTACCGCCTGCATTAGAGAAGTGGGCTAGTGCTCAGGTCGTGGAGGGTACAAAGTGAGCCAATTTTTCTGCCGTGTGAAGCTACTCATTCATCTTGCGCTTGCATGTACGTTAATTTCTTTTGTTGGCGGAGCATATGCAAAAGCGCCTGCAGATACTGGCCATGCGAAAACTTCAGAGTCTAAGGGTGCGAGTAAATCAGCCAATGATAAAGATATCGTCCTGGGAAAGAATTCTGAGAACACACTGTACTTATTAGCAGGTTGGGGCAAAGCAGAGGGGCCTTATATTTGGTACACGGTCTCTGCGCACTTTAATAAAGATCAATTGGCCCCTGATGGCAAGTCTTTCAATTTATTTAGTGCTAGCGGCGCATTGGATTGCAAAGAAAACACTTCTTTTTACTACCGTACTTCTTATATGTACTTTGACGCTAAGACGGGCGCGCTCAATGAGGTTTATTTTGAAAAAAATAAATCCAATCCTTTGGTGATTGATTCGGGGAGTATTGAAGGCGATGTTAAAAACATTGTCTGTAAATAATCACCCAGCTTAGATGTCTAAGGACCAAGAAAACTTGGCTCATCTCAATTTAGATTCAAAAATAGATCTGATCGCTCGCGATCCAGAATTCGCTGCTGAACAGTTGAAGATTTCTCTAGCGCACTTACAGCAAATTTTGCAAGCAACGAATCGGCAGGTGGTAAGTGCTTGTCTGGCTCAGGACTCTAGCTTATCCACTGTTCAACGCCGACTACTGGCTGTGCTGTTAGGTGAGGGCGGTGAGCTTGTTTCTGGTAATCGTGATGAGTTAACGGGTTTGCTCACTCGCTCAAGTCTATTAGATGGGTTCTCTCAAGAGTCGCATCATTCGGCTAGTAAGTCAGGATCATTGGCCATTTGTTTTATTGATCTAGATGGTTTTAAGGTAATCAATGATCAGCATGGGCATGCAATCGGAGACCAAGTATTGGTAGCGATCAGCCAGCGTATTCAGGCTGCGATCCGACCCACTGACCTAGCTGTGCGCTGGGGTGGTGATGAATTTATCGTGGTGTTCGAGGGGGTGAGCACGCCAGATGTGGTGATGCAACTGGCAACTCGACTGCTGGGGATTATTGGCGAGCCAGTGCAATTAGATCTGAATAGTCCGATGCGCTTATTTTTGGGTGCCAGTATCGGCGTTGCGATTAGGGTCGATGAACAAATATCAATGACCGATTTAGTCAATCAGGCTGATCAGGCAATGTATCAAGCGAAAAAATTGGGGCAAAACAGCATTCAGATTTTTTCTTGAGCGTTAGGCTTTACGTAGATGCACTGCCGGTATGCGCATAGCTTCGCGGTATTTAGCAACCGTTCTTCTGGCAATAACGTAGCCCTGGTCACTCAGCAGTTTGGCAATATTCGTATCAGAGATGGGCTTTGTAGATGACTCGTTTTCTACAATTTGCTTGATCAAGGCTTGGACTGCTGTTGAAGAAATCGCACCACCTTTTTCTGAGCTGAGTTGACTGCTGAAAAAGTATTTGAATTCGTAAATTCCGAGCGGGCATGAAAGGTATTTTTGGGTCGTCACGCGAGAGATCGTGGATTCATGCATGTTGAGGCTTTCAGCAATTTCTCGCAGCACAAGTGGTCTCATTCCAACTGCACCCATGGAAAAGAATTTCTGCTGGCGCGCAACGATCTCTTGAGCAACCTTAAGAATTGTTTCCTCGCGTTGCGCAATGTTTTTTACCATCCAGCTAGCCTCGAGCATCTTTTGCTTTAAAGCACCATCGGCTTTCTTCTGACCATTTTCTTTTAGGATTCTGGCGTATTCACTATTGAGTGAAATGCGAGGTTTCGCATTGGGGTTGGATTCCACGACCCATTGCCCATTCTTTGCTTTGACGGCGACATCAGGCAAAACCCATTGGTCGTGTTCACGCTCAAATTGGGCGCCGGGATTGTGTTGCAGGCTCCGAATACACTCCACCGCTTTGAGGACTTCTGCCTGGGATTTGCCGCAAGCCTGTTTTATTTTGAGCCAGTCTTTAGATCCGACTTTATTTAAATGGGTATTGACGATGAGCTTGGCAAGCTGCCAGTCATCTGCATTGCCCTTTTGCTCCTCCAGAATGCGATCAATCTGCAAGGATAGACATTCCGCAAGATTGCGTGCACCAACCCCTGGGGGGTCTAGTTGTTTGAGTCGATTCAGTCCAGCTTCTAGTAGTTCAGCAGAGTTTAGGTCTTGATCTTGAAGTTGAGAGCCAATTTCAGCATTAATAGACTCGAGATCGTCTATCAAATAACCCCTTTCATCAAGACATCCGGCTAGGTAGGCAAGGATTGACTGCTCTTGAGGGGGAATATTGAGTAAATGAATCTGCTCTTCTAAATGCTCCAGCAGGGTTTGCTGATGGGCGACTCTTTCATAGCGTTCTACCCAGTCCTCATCATCTTGGCTTGACTGACTGGTATTTGACCAATTGTTCTGTGGGGCTTCAATACGCTCGTTTGATTGGCTGAGATTGGACTCAATTTCAGGATTGGGCTCAAACTCCAAGAGCGGATTATCTTCTGCCGCCTTGGCTAATTCTTGCTCTAGCTCATTATTAGACAGTTGCAGTAGCTTGATGGCTTGCTGTAGCTGCGGGGTGAGGCTAACCTGAGTACTCAGGCGGTTATTCAGTGAGATGGCCATATTGCTGCCTATGGGCGTCCAGCAGACGAGGTAATGCGGAGGTGCCCTTGGGATTGGGTGGTGCTAATCCTCAATTGCAGTGAATACAGTTCCGAGTGCATAACGCCATTCTAACCATAAATTTTGTATAAATATCTATATAAATTAAAGGCTTAAGCGTTATATCTTGGTAGACTCCATATTGCGGGATGAAAATTACCTAATCGAAGCAGTCCATTTAGCCGTATTAAAATGACCAGCAGATAAAAGAGACATTTCACATTATGGAAAATCCAGTCATTACCGAGCATCGCATTCGTGGCGAGCGTTTCTATACGATAGAAAAAAGTAGCAAAATTGCGTTTTATACGACCAATATTGCTGCTGCACGCTATTGGGTAAAGCATGTGATTGATGGAGAGTCTATCCCCTCGGCTGCTCAAGAGGGTGGTGTGGAGTCCTCTCGGTCCTAATTAGGGTTTTCGTAATGACCGGCCTTTGGACAGAGTTAGTTTTGCCCAATAACTGATCACTGCAACTTGTTCTAAGTTGGGGTACTTTTACCCCTTGGATATCCGTATAATTGCCAATTTAGATGGTTTTCACCATGGGCAAGCCTTTTTCGATCAATCTCGCTGTATTAGTTCTCTCCAGTTTTTTTGGGGTGAACTTGGCGTTTGCGCAGGCAAACGAGGATTTGGTCATGGTGCTCGATGGTAAGCAATACTCTATTGCGTACTACAAGAGCTCGATTAAGTCATTGCCACCGGATTGGAAAAAAGTCTGGATCATTACCAATCGAAAGCCTAGTGATGAGCATGCTCAGTCGCGTGTAGCGTCTGTGCGTCGCAATATTCTTTTTAACTGTGTGCGCAATACTTACTCTACCTTGGCAACCGTGAATTATGCGGATCCAATGGCCGCAGGCAAACCGATGCTGCAAACCGATACTGGCTTTGAGTTAAATGATGAGCCAGTACCCGAGGGAAGTCCTTTAGCAATTGTGCAGAGTCAAGTTTGCGCGCCTTAATTCAATCTCATGAAATTTAATATATTCCCTCCTGAAGCACTGAAAAGCATTGAACCTAAGTTTCATGTTGAGCCACGTGCTATCGCAAAAACAATTGAACGCGAGCTTCATAAGAAGCCGCTGGCCGGTCTATACGCACTTGATGGATCAGCCAGAGAATTGCCCGTATCGTTGTTAGATATTGCGCAAGGCCTATTGGTAATGCAGCCTCTAACCAAGCCTGAAGGTGGTCTGACTGGTTTAGTTGGCGGTCAAAGATTGGTTGTATTGTGCGGTGACACTGGCAAGATGCAATTTTTAGCAAACAATCTCAAGTTAACTGAAGATGGCAATCTCACATGCCCTTTGCCGGCCGATTTAATTTTGATTCAGCGCAGGAAAGAGTTTCGTACGCTTGGACCTGGCGATGAGGATTTGAATTTTGTGCTTTGTTTGGGTGCTGGCCAAGAGCTATTAACTAAAGTCATTGATATCTCTGATCATGGGGTATTGCTTGATCTGCGCTTGGGTGCAACTGAAGTTGAGGTTGGAAGATATTGGCACTCTGGCTATTTTGAGCGCCTCAAATCACGCTCTACTACGATTGATCTTGTAATCAAAAACGTTCGTCCTGGAGCGGCAATGGATCGTGTTCGTGCGGGCTGTGAGCTTTATGAGCCGAATAAATTGGCTTTGAAGGAATTTGAAAGTACGCGCAGTGCTATTGAGAATGCTCGGGTTCAAGGCCGCCTCAATCGATGGTATCTAGGGGCATCGTGGCATGAATAATTTCGCTCTAAGAGATCACCTAATATCCGAATGAATTGACTATGAGCCTATTTGCCAACTTCACCACCGGAAAACTCATCATGATCATCAGTGCGCTGATGTTCATTGTCTTGCTGTATTTCTTTATCAAAGATTTTTACGGCAAGGTCGTTGAGGATGTGAAGACGAATGGAATTGGTCCTGAACCAATTGAGCCAGTCATTGTGGCCAGCCTTCAAAAAACGCATCAGCTTGAAGAGGTCATTAATCAAAAAATTGCCAACATGAAGTTGGACCTCATGGCTGAACGTTTGCGCATTACTTCAACCGCGGAGGTCTTAAAAAATCTCGCTGTTGAGCGCCATCTTCCAGAGACCTTGTATCAAATTTATTTTGAGACTCGTGCATTTCCTAAAAAGAGTCTTGAGGCGCAGCAAACAGATTTAGAGTGGCATGCCCAGGCCGGTATTACCGATCTTAAAGTGGATCCTTTGCCTTTAGATGATGGCACAGTCATTCATTTCACCTTGCATAACTACCCTTACACGCTGACCGCTATTAACCATCGATTTGCCAGAACTTATTACGTGGAATTGACCTTACGTGATGTAGATGATGTCAGATTATTTGTGGTGCGCGTGAAGGCAAATGAAACAACAGGGCGCGATATTTTAGAGACTGCCATCATCGAGATGAAGTCAGGTGATTGGATTGATGATATTGCCAGTTGCCGATTATTGATGGATAAGCGTAAGACTGAGGTTCAGTTGATGGCCGAGCATCGCGAAGTGGAAATGCTAAAACAACGTTTTGTTTTAAACCATTCCGGCAGTAAATTCAGCGCAAGTAAAGCTGACTCTGGTCGCAAGAAAGGCTAGAGACTATCTTGTTTTCATTTCGACTCCAGCGCTCGCAGCGCAATATTTATTTTTGGTTCTTAGCCTTCTCAGGCTTTTTAGTTGCCGTCTCGCTCATGACGCTGCTTGGTGCTGCAAGCGAATTATCAAGTGCTTCTATCGAGTTAAAAAACCTGAAGGTCGTTAGTCCAAACCTCGAGGATTTTGTTAATACGCAAAATATTGACTTTCGATTGAATGCCAACAATACCCAGCGCAGATTGAAGGCTGCTGATATCCCAAAGCTCGTGGATGATGCGATCGTGCCAGTAGGTTTAGACGAGGCTGTTACCAGGGCATTCCAATTCTTTGCGGAGTTTGAAAATAAGCGCTTCAAACCGATTTTGACAGTCACTCCGCCGGTAATTGAATCCGTCGAACCTGGTTCTCCCGCCGAATCGGCTGGCATCAAAGCCGGGGACCTCGTCTTGAATGTGAACTCAGCCAAAATTGAATCGGTCATGGGTTTTTATCTTGCCTTAAATGAGAAACCATCCGCAGAGGTAGCACTCAAGCTTTTGAGGCACAAAAAGGACAATGTATCGGTGGTATTGCGTCTGATTGGTAAAGGCCCAATTAATGACAGTAATTGCGGACTCAAGTTTTCAACTCCACCAGATGCAGTGTATTTAACTGAGCAAGAAACCAAGCGCCAAGCTGAGCAATATCGCCGCGATATGCTTACTAGTATTCCGGTAGATTGGCGTCCTGAAGCCGCAAACAATCTCATGCAAACTGCGAAGCGCCTCAATCTCATTGCTAAAAGCGTAATCGATCCTTCTGGGGCTAATCCTGCCAAAATTCAGTCTAAGGATGTATTGGCTTGGCAGCATAAAAAGTTTCTAGAAAATGTGGATACGTATTTTTCTCTCAGAAGAAAAATTGAGAGTAGAAGTAGCTCCCATTTAATGGGCATGGGCGATGCAGTCGTTGGCTTTGTATCTAGCTTGTTTATTTTTGCGATCGCATTGGGATTGTTTTGGTATCAGCGTCGAGTAACTGGTAAAAAATCATGAGCAATCTTGAAAATCCAGAATATTGGCTTGGTATGCGCATCAATGGCGAAAGATATGTGCTGCCGGCAAGCTCAGTGCAGTCGGTTTTTTTATACCCTGAGGCTGAGCAATCCTTAAAGGATTTAAGAATCAGTGGCGTGGTGGTTCATGAGGGTGCGCCAGTTTATCTGCGTAACCACTTTCAGGTATTGCGATTTAATCGTCGATCAGAAAATATTGCCGATTGGCAGCAAGTTCTAAAACCAGGGGCTGCACCCTGGATCGTCGTATTAAAGGATGGTCTTAATAAGGGTATTGGTTTTAGGGTGAACAATATTTCCGGCCCTTTTCATGCATCCGTTTTAAGTGATTCATTATTTGTGCATCACAATGGGATCGATCACCTTTTGGTGGAGGCTTCATAGAGCCGGGTGACTGGCCTTATTCATTAGCTAGAAAAAATATATGAGCAAAAAATATAAAAACCATATCTTTCAGCGAGCGACGATGCCTTGGCGTTGGCTAGCAATTGCTTCGTTTGTGATTGCGCTAGTAAGTAGCGTGGGCGCATTTATTACGGCGCGTAACTGGGTTTCTGATGGAAAGTATTTGCAATCAATTGATATTGAGCAGATTGAGGTACTCCGCCTCATCCCGGCATTAAAAGTGCTGCAATCCCAAACGAGTGGCGCTTTTGGTCTAGAGCCTAGTTTTTTTAATAATCTTAAAAAATCAGATGGCCTCTTTAAATCCATTACAGATGATGTCAAGGTGCCCGTAGATACGCCAGCAACTGATTCTGGATCTGCCAAAACTTCTACTACGAATTCAGCAAGTCAAACACCAAGTGCGGATGCTAGCAAGTTAGCCACGCTCTCCGATAACGCTGCCTTGGCCTTTTTCCAAAAGTTAGACGCCAAAATTATGAAGGTGGTCTTCGGTAAGCCTGATAAATACGCACATTTGACTGAAGAAAAGCTTGACGAGGTTGAAGCTCAACCAGCCGAAGTAAAGTCATCTAAAGTTGCCAGCGTTCAAGATGTCCTGATAGGGGCAAAGAAGACAGAGCTAGCAATCGGCACAGTCATAGCGCAAGAAAAAAGTTTGGCTGGATTTGGGATTCTTGCAAAGTCAGCAGAAGTCTTATTGTCGCCAAAAGGTGTACTGGAATTAGATAAGATTGCCAGTGATTCGCCAGTGAAAAAGTATGCGGAAAGTCTGAATGCTTTTCTGAAGGCGAATGATGCTTGGCAGAAAAATATCACGGATGCAGCTAGCACCTCTGAGCTTCAAAAAGCTTTAGGTACAGTGATTGATCAAAAGGTGTTGCTTGAAATTGAATTGGGTAAAAAGGCCTCTGGAAAATCACCCTCTAAATTAGGTGAAGTAATGACCAAGGTCCATCAAACTCCTTGGCATACGAAGCTGCCTCAAGAAAGCGCCTTAGCTATTAAGCTTTATTCAAGCAGCATGACGACGATTCGTGATTTTGCTTCTAGTCATGAAGCGTTGAAGGTAGTGGCTCAGCAAAATTCTCAAGACTTGGGATTCTTCGACTTTAAAACTGCCGGTGGATTTTTGGGCCTGACTATTGCGTCCATTGTTGGCATATTTGGTATTGCTGTTGGTGGCTTCGCCTTCTTCCGCAACACCAGCTTAAACGCCTTGGATTTGCAGCGCACTACAAAAGTGGCTTCTGCTGCTGATCAACTCTTAAGCTCGATTGACTTGGGCTTTGCCAATGCCCCAAGCATGAAGGTGATGGATACGCCTAAGAGTGAGCCTCAGCCTGTTGCTGCTCAGCGCGCACCGCAGTCTGCTGAAGATGCGGCTTCGCCAGAATTGAAAACAGTTGTGAATGTGATTTCTGAGCTAAGTGGTGATTTGAAGCAAAAAATCAGTGAGATTGAACGTCGCTTCAAGTTGCTCAGTCAGTTAAGTAACAAGCTACGACATTCTGTTAACACCTTGCAAGATAAGGCGGCGCAAATTCGCCCTGCCAGTACTGGTGAGGACGAGCAAGCTTATTCTGGCTCCAACGAGAGAGCTAGCAGAGTAGGGCCTTTAGATCAGTTGCAAGATGCATTCTTTGCTTTGAAACAGCAGGGCGTCAGATTGTATTTGGCCATCTTGGATAACCACTCCAGTAAACAGCTCGCCGTAGAGACTGAGCAACTCAATCTCTTGGTTGATCGGGTTGAGGCAACCGTTTCAAAAATGAGAGGTTCCCTTGCCATAGCCTTAGAGCAAGCAGCTGCTACTGAGCAATTTGCACCAGAAATTTCTCTAGAGGCAATTGAGCTCTTGGGTATGGATGCTAAGCAGGTGATACGTGATCTCGATAGCTGGGAAGAAGAGTTCGATGGCTTAGGTCAAGAGTTCTCAGATCTTAAGCGTCAAGCGAAAACTTAATACGGTTAACTAAAGATAAAGCACACATCCCATGTCTGAAGAAAAACCGCTATTTTTAATTGACGTTGATCGGGCGATTGAGGGCTTAGTCTCCTCTGTGCCTGCCAATGGCGGTGCTGGTTCAGCTAGGCTTGAGTCTTCTGTGATGTATTGCGTTGATTTAGCCAATGCTCTTGATGGCGCTGGTCTAGATGCTTTAAGTGCATTTGCAAGTGAGTTATCTGAGAGTTTTACAGCTAGTAGCACTCAAGCATTTTTATTGATTCCAGATTTAGTCGCACTGGTCAATGCAGAAGCCTCACATATTCACTCCTCTGGTGATTCCAGTCCCTTGGTTAGTGTTGAGCAACTCAATCAGGCTAAGAGTGCATTCGAGCAGAAATTGGCGCAACTCAAGGCGGGTGTCCCAGTCTCCAAGGAGTCTATCTCTGCACTAGTGTCTGTTGCTCAAACTGCGGAATTGGTGAGTGAGCCGAAAGAAGTATCGATAGCCCAGCCGATAGCTCAGCCAGTGGCGCCCATTCTCGAAGATGAGTATGTGGATGAATTTCCAAATCAAGAATTTGCATCTGACATTAAAGAGGGTTTGCGCGCCTCTGAAAAAAGTCCTGAGCCTCAAGCTCAAACTCAGAGTCCGCAAGCTCAGGTCCAGTCTGATGCGCCTAGTGATCGTGAGATGGAATTAAATCGCACGCTAGATCGCACGATTAATGAATTGAAGAATCTCTTTGCGCCTAGGCAAGAGTCCCCGCCAGTCGTTATCCCAGAGCCAAGGCCTAAAGCGTTTGCGATTCCCGAAGGCTTATCGCAGCCAATCGATCGCGCAAGTGCTTTTGACTATTCCAGTAATTCACGCTCTTTGGATAAGCACTATGTTTTGGATCGATCAACGAATTTAAATCGATTACAAAAAGCCCGCAGCTTAGCTGGCAAAGGTAATGGTTGGAGTGGGGTCGAGCTCGACTTCGTTTTAAGCAAAGAGCAAGATGAATTGATTCGCGTAGGGCAACAATCCTTGCGACATATTTTTGACAACTTAACTGATGAGTTGTTGATCGATGAAGTTTATGCAGACTCCGATGTTGCTCAGCAGTTATTAACTATTTTGAGTATTTTGCCGCCATGCCTGAGCATTTTTGCGGTTCAGCAAGAGCTCATGATTTTTATCGATTTGGATCACATTTCTTTATCTCAAGAACACTTGTTGGCAGTTGGCAGCATGATGGCTGAAATCGGTGGCTCTTTAGAAGTGCATCACGAGGGCGTCCGCCTGTCCTGCCCATCTAGTCTTTTGAGAATGCCGATGGCTTATTTCTCCCGTCACGGAGAGTATTTCGCTGTATCTGCGATCCAATACTTAGGTGAAGAGCAGTTAGAGAAGGTTGCCAGTTCAAAAGTGGACTCCTTAGGTGAAATCATCCATCCTGCCAGAAAAATTGCTATCCGGGCAGGTTTAGAGACTTATTGGATCTACGTCCATGAGTTTTTGGGTGTTGAGAATATGAACATTCACCAAAATATTCCTGCGGCATTAGACAGGCCGCATTGGCTAGCTGGCGTGGCTTTGGATGGGGCAAATACTGTCTATTCTTGGGTTGCCTTGGATCGGTACGTCAGATAATGCGTTTTTTTGGCTTTGGTCTATTTGCTTGCTTGATTCAGGGCCTTGCAGCGCTCTCCGTTCAGGCCGCTTTGCCTCCAGATATAGAAGCCTCCATTAAGAAATTTATACAAAAGAGTCCCAGCGTTAATGGTTTAAGGGTAGAAATCGATTTCAATGATCCAAATCAGGCTTTCCCAGCCTGTTTAGGGGGTGTCATTGAGGTTGCTAGTCCGCCAGGTGTTACGCGTCTTTGGGGTCGTACAACCATTCAAGTTCGATGCGCCAAGGCAGCCTGGATGATCAACGTCCCCGTCAATATCCATGCTTATGGGGATTACGTGATTGCCGGACGTTATCTGCCCATGGGTCAAAGGATTGATATGGGTGATATCAGGGTGATTGAAGGGGACCTGAGCACCTTGCCAGATGATGTGTTGCGTACCCCCAAAGCGAGCTATGAGCGGGTATTGGTGAGGCCCGTGCAAATGGGTTCACCTATTGGGCTAAACGATTTAAAGGAATCATCCGTAATAAAGGTAGGAGATCCTGTTCGTATCCAGTTGATGGGGAAGGATTTCCAGGTATCAGGCGAGGGTACGGCCCAAACTGCTGGTTTAGTAGGGGATATGGTTCGGATTCGCTTGCTCGATGGACAGATACTGCAGGGCAAAGTCTTACGGCCTGGAGTAGTTGGTATTAATATGGAGTGAGTGAAAGCTAACTTTGTGTAGTGAATTCATGTTTACCCAAGTAGTATTGAGTTGTAGAATCGTTGTATAGCGTAGTAAATAGGAGAATGAGATGAAGATTAATGAGAATGCAACACTGATTCCGCCAAATTCTGGAGTGGGTAAAGCCACACCTGGCTCTAACTCGTCCCCTATCAATAATTCCACAGCCAAAGTGCAGGCTGACCTGGTCTCTGGTCCAGCTGTAAATTTGGATATTAGTCTCACGGCTAAGCTCGCTGAAGTGCAAAGTGAGTCAAAGTCAGGCAAAGCCAGCGATGAAGCTTTAATTGAAAAACTTCGCGCTAAGGTAGCTGCTGGTGAGTTTGAGATTGACTACAAAAAAATCTCACAAGCGATGCTGAAAGATGTTGTTGCGGCGATAGGTCAAAAGCCTAACCGCGCCTAATTCGTTACCAGCAATAACCAGCCTGTATTACCCACCAAATTCTGAAGAATGACTGATTCAATTCCATCAATTACATTTGATGGGTTAAATGCATTTCTGGAGAAAATCGACACTGCAGTCAGGGGCTTACGAACAGCCCTAGAGGCGAACGATATGGATCGCCTACCGAATGCTCTGGAACTCACAAATTTAGCTCTGGAATCAATTAATGACTATCCTGGCGGAGTCGAAAAGCTCAGAGGGGATATCAATCAATTTCCCGAGACTCAAAAAGAGCAGTTGCTGAATTTGCTGAATGAAACTTCAACGAACCATCAAATAAATGGCGAACTAATCCGCCTTGCCATGCAACGCAGCGCTGCAATGCAATCTTTTATTGCGCAACAAGCTCCAAGCGCTACTTACGGTAGTGATGGTGGCGTGCCTGGATCTGTTGGCGGAGTCTTATCCCGTAAAGTTTGAGTCTGATAGCGCGGGATTTTCACGCTTTAGGTCAATAAAGACTCTAATCAGCACCTCCAGAGGGTAGGGTGGATAGCATTCTTCGTATAATGAACCCGCTACCAATTACCATGCCTGGCCCGAGTTTATTGACGGGAACAAGCAGCAGAAATTCAAAAGATGTCATTCAAAATATACCAACCAGATGCTGGAGAAATTGACCCTAAATACAGTTTAGATAGTCGATTTCTATATAAGAATCTTGAAAAATTCTTTGCTCCAGGCCCGGTCTCTGCAATCTTTAATACTAAGTCATCACAATTGCTGCCCGTCAGTGTAGATAGTCTAGAAGCAAAGACAGGTTTCAAATTCAAGGTAGAAGAAGTGCCTAAAAATGGGGTGCATTCTCTCCTAATGGATCCTTGTATCTTTGTTGCCGGACTTGATGTTGGCAAATTGCAATTTTCAATGCAGGGATTAAGGGTCTTGGATAGTGGCTTGCTGGCATGTGATGTTCCCAAGCAGGTGGATCTGATTCAGCGGCGGGAAGACTTTAGGGTCCCAGCTCCACCTGATAGGGCATTTAAGGCCTTAATTTATTTCAGTGTTGGTAAGGAAATGATTGCAGACATTGTTGATATTTCCGATAAGGGGATGCAGTTAGATATCCGCCTTGGGGCTACCGAGCTAGAGATTGGAAAAATTTGGTCAGGCTGCTCTTTAGAAAGATTGCAGGCTCGCACTGCTAAGTTTGATCTGATTATTCGCAGTATCAGGCCGAGTCTGACAGAAGAATCTCGGGTCAGGGTGGGCTGTCAACTCCATGAGCCAACCCGGTTAAATGAAAATGAATTTGTCAGCACCAGAACCGCTATTCAAAGCTCTAGGGTGAATAGACGCATTAATTACTGGTACCAAGACGCCTCTTGGTGTTGACTTTTTGCTCCGATGCGGTGCATTAAGAATTACTTGATAATTACTACTTAAATATAATTATTCAAACATTAACTTGGAGCTGGAAGTCATGGGTTACGGAGCGATTGAACTAGGTCAATTAAATATGCAGAAAGGCAAGTTTGATGTTGCCTTTGATATTTTGTATGACTGCGCAGTAAATGACCAAAATGATGATGCCGTTTTCCTCATGACCAAAATGGTGTTTGATGGAAATCTAGAGCCAGAGCATATTGAGAAATTCTATGAGCTTCAAAATGGACACACCAGTTTGGGTAATGGATATGCGCTCTTTAATGTGGGATTGATGCATGAGCGCGGCCTTGGAAAGGTTGCTCAGAACTATAAAATTGCAGTTGAGTACTATCAAAAAGCAATTAAAGAAGAGGTTAAGGATGCCTACTGTAATTTAGGTAATATTCTTGCGCTGGGTTTGGGCATGGAGCAGGGCGTACCGCGAGATATAAACAATGGAATCAAGTTTTTAGCAAGGGGCGCTGAAGAGGGTAGTCGTCAATGTGCTTACACCTTGGGCTCGCTCTATGGCAAAGGTGAATTTATTCCACAGGATCTTAAAAAAGCCTTTTACTACCTCTCCTTAGCAGCGCTTCAAGGTCATGATCAAGCAAAGCGGGTGCTGCATATTTTTGTTCATAGCCACAAAGAAGACTACGATGCAGAGATGTCGGCTGCTGAGCTACAGTTCGGTAAGATTGAGAATATGCGGCAGCTGTATAAATGCCTATAAGATAATTTAGGTTGTTAAATTAAGCCTCAAATGCCTCATGCTTTTGGGGCTTTTTCTTTTTGAGTCCCCACTTAGAATAATACTTCGTACTTTAAAATACACATTTACTTCAATTCAATGGCAATACATGCAGTTTGATAATTCACGTTTAGACATCGCTACCTTAAATCTGAGAAAGGGAAGGTATGATGCTGCGTTCGAAATTTTCTATGACCTGGCGACAATCGATTTAGACCAAGAAGCGCAATTTGCCTTAACTAAGATGTGTTTTGATGGCCATCTTGATCCAGAGCAGATTAATAAGTTATTTACTTGGGTCAATTCCAATAGCAGCTTAGGTAATGGATATGCCCACTTTAATGTGGGCCTCATGCACGAGCGTGGCATGGGGGAGGTGAAGCAAGATTTTAAGACTGCCATTGAATATTACGAGAAGGCAATTAAGGAGGATGTGTATGACGCCTATTGCAATCTTGGAAATATTTACGCACTCGGCCTGGGGGTAGAGCAGGGCATTCCTCGGGATATTTTTAAGGGCGCGGCCTATTTGGCCAAAGGAGCTGAAGAGGGTAGTCGACAGGCTGCCTATACCTTGGGTTGCTTATATGAAAAAGGGGAGTACATCCCTCAAGACCATAAAAAAGCCTGTTATTACTTAGTATTAGCCACCCTACAAAAGCATGATCAAGCCCATCGAGTGTTGATCATGTTCCAGCATGCCAATAAAGGTGATTACGATAAAGAATTTGATGCCGCTGAAGCGCAGTATGGAAAAATCCAAAACATGCGCACACTGTATAAGTGCCTATAACTAAGGTGATAGTTCTGCGGCGGTAGTGATTAGACCTTCAGTTTGGCTCTAATCCGAATCATTCCCTGTGTATGAATTTGGCTAATACGGCCAGGGGTAATATTCATGACCTGTGCAATTTCTCGATAAGATAATTCTTCTTGGTAATGCAAGGCAAATACCAGTTTTTCATTTTCAGGTAAGCCCTCAAGAATAGTCGCGATCCGATCTGCGAGCTGACTCATAGCAACTGCACGCATCGGATCTGAGTCATCAGCATCAGATGGCAGTAGATCATCTGATAAATCATCTAGCGGCATTAGGTGCACCATATTGGCCATGATGGCATGGTAGGCTTCAATGGTGATCTCTGCGCTACTGGCAATTTCTTTTTCAGATGGATGGCGGCCTAAGTTTTGCTCGAGCTTGCGGGTGACCTTTTCGAGTCCTACGAGTTCATCGCGCTGATTACGTGGAAGAATGTCATTTTTGCGGCAGGAATCGTAGATGGCACCTCTAATGCGTGTTCTTGCGTAAGCCTCAAATGCGAGATTGGGTTGAGGCTCGTACCGAGTGAGTGCATCTAGCAGGCCAGTCAGCCCCTCTTGAATCAGATCATCCACTTCCACATTGGGGGGTAGTTTTGAGCAAATCTGATGAGCAATCCGCTTAACCAGCGGCAAGTGTTCCTCAATTGCCTGATTGATATCGATTGACTGGGAATAAGTGGATGGCTTCAATCACAACTCGTTTATTGGGAATGCTTAATTTTATGCGACTTAAATAGTGATTTTGGCAGAAATCGCTTTAAAAAATCCCATAGGCAATACAAACTCATGTGTTTCCCCCTTACTTACGGGGTTCCAGCTTAAATCGTCTTGATCTAATTCAACGCGTTCAGCGGTAAGGGCTTTGATCCAGCCAATGAAATCTAAAGGCTGTTCAAGCGCAGATAGAGATGCGTTGTGAAGTTTTTCAAAAGCCGCGGCACCAGCTGCCTCATCTTCCCCGCCCACAATGAGGATGGAGAGTGGTTCATCCACTTGTAAGGTAGCCATTTGACGAACCATCAGCAAGGCCTTTTTGAGGGAGGCCTGATCGTGTGCGGTAACCAGAATGCGCTTGATATTGCTGCCGTAATAAGCAACGATATTCGCTTCTGGGTCAATGGTTGGGAAAATAATGTAGTCAATATCGATTTCATGATTGACTAAGCGTTGATCCAGCTGGGGGTACTTAGCAAATCGGCGGCTCACCTCAGATCGCAACTTGACACTCGTCGCATACCAAAAATTCTCCTCAATTGCTTTTAGACTTCTTGCCAGATCAACCGACTTTGAAAATACCTGGCCTAAGTCATAGCGCACTGGGTATAAAAACCCCGACATCGTTTTACGATCGGATAAAGCGATCTCATCTATTAATAGAACGCGGTGCCCTAATTGCTTAATGCTATGGGCAGTACCATGACCTAAATGAATCGTTGAATCTGCATCTAGGGTGCTAGCAATGCAAATGACCCGTGATAACTCGGCGCCAAAGATATTTCGTAAACCCGCGGCCTGATCGACGCCGCTTGAAGTGGTCGTGCTCATTGATTAACTTTACGAATCCAGTCACCAAGGTGGTCTGAAAGAAGAGCGGGTACTTGTTCGTCGGTAATCGAGAACGTTTCTGAGAAAGCGCGCATCGCCATCGCACGGTGACTCAAGTAGTTGATATCAGGCTGACTGAGATCTTCAGGAACACGCTGACCGTTTGAGACAAACATCACGGAAAGATCATTGCGAATCACGCTATCAATGACTGGTGCGAGATGAGCGGCCTCATCAATCTTAGTAATGATGACAGAATCCAACTTCTCGCCATTGGCATTTTGCATGGCTTGGTTGTGTAGGCTAATGACCTCTTCCTGAGTGCGCAGATCGGTAGTAGAGCTCATCACCAGAATACGTTTTGCCTTATTCGAGCCATGCTCCAATAATTGTGATTGCTCAACCATCAAGGTATCGCGTTGGCTCACTCCAGCGGTATCTAAGAGGACAATCTTGCGATTAGAAAAATCTTTAATCTTTGCAGCTAAATCTTCGCTATCGCGGACAGCTGTGACTGAGAGCCCCAGAATTTTGGCAAATGTTTTGAGTTGCTCTTGAGCGCCGATACGATAGGTATCTGTAGTGAGCAGGGCAACTTGATTGCGGCCATAGCGCAGAACACAGCGTGCAGCAATTTTTGCAACAGTCGTAGTTTTACCAACACCAGTTGGGCCAATGAATGCAAAGACACCACCACGATCAAAAATATCAAAAGCATGGGAAGTCTTGATCATGCATTTAACTTGCTCGCGAGCATTTTTGATTAACGCAGGCAAACTTAAATCTTCAGGTAAGTTGCGTGCAATCTCGGCGCAAAGCTTGGGGGAGAAGCCGCTATTGAGAAGATGTTTGACGATCTCCGTAACGTGGGTATTTTCTTGTTGAATGCTTCCCCAAAAATTACCAGCTACATGCGATTGCAGCAAGAACTTGACTTCGCTAATTTCAGACAACAGCTTTTCTACTTTGGGTGAGCTGCCGGATTCAAATATGTTGGTGACTGCTGGGGAGGGAGATACAGCAGGGCTAGCTGACTTTTGTAACGATGCCTCTGAAATACGATGTGCTTGAGCGGCATTGAGGGCTGAGACTCTGGCGGCATTGAGCGCGGCAACATCTTGAGCTGCTTTGGCGTTGGCGGCAGCAGAGGCATTAAATATTGCGTCATTATTAGACGGGTTGATCACGCTGCTATCGCTTCGATGAATGCGCTCAACATCGTTAAATGAGGTTGGTAAAAATGCTTCTGCACCGGGAGCCCGTACTGATCGACCAGCTCTTGCTGGATTGCGTCTTAAGCTGCCTGCGGGGATTTCGCCATACGGTTTTGCTGTGGGAGCTTGGGCGCGACGGGCAA
>JACCDY010183249.1_pt1 | contig 19085 bp, 16 predicted proteins | sample 7446391 | NCBI WGS metagenome assembly JACCDY01 (sample SAMN15323451, study PRJNA562643) | freshwater metagenome | isolation source: river surface water | place: USA:Blue River Watershed | collected 2017-08-18
AGTCAATTGCTGTCAGGCAGGCATTCCGACTTACCAAAAAGGCTTACGGTTGCGGGTCAGCGCCGGATTCTCACCGGACTTTCCCTGCTCTAGGCAAAAGGGTTGCTTGTTTAGGGCAACTGCGTCAAATGTAGCAGTCTTGCCTGCGACAGCTCTACGGCAGCGGCAGATTGTTACCGATTAGTGCAAAGCCAACAAAGGAAAACGCATCTAGTAAAAAGTGCGCCACGACCAAGGGTGTTAGGCGACCCCATTTTTTGTAGGCGAGTCCGAAAACCAACCCCATAACCAGGTTGCCGACAAAACCGCCAAAACCTTGGTAGAGGTGATAGCTGGCTCGAAGGATCGAACTAATCCAAAGCTGTTTAGCCCAACTAAAACCAATTTTTTCGAGACGGTCGAATAAAAACCCAACCACTATGACCTCTTCAAGCACGGCAGCTTTGACTGCGGCCAAGAGAAGCACCGGGACAACCCACCAGTAATCCGGCAGCTCGGCGGGCAGGATCTTGCTGGAAAGCCCCAATAGTCGAGCAGCTACGTAAAGGCCGATTCCGGGTATCCCAATAAGTGCAGCTAGGCCCAAGCCTCGAGTAATCCAAAAGGATGGTTTTTCGAAAGTTAGCGAAAGGCGTTTGAGCGGGTTGCCATCAGATTGCCAAACCAAATACAAGGCCAGCGCAACCGGCGCCAAACCAAACGTGATTCCCAGAATTTGATAGGTGAAATCAAGCCACTCGGCCCGCGCCAGAGATGGGTTGATGCTGGTGGTCTGACCAGCTAGGCCTGATGGAGCAGTCAGTTTGTTGATCAGCGAGACAGTTGAGTAAACAGCCGAGGCTCCTAAACTCAGGGCCAGCACGATCCAGATCTCCACTTTGAAGTTTGAAGATTTACTCATGGTTCACCGCGTCGTCCGTCACATCCCTAGGCTAACTGCCTTTGTCCCGATAGAATAAGAGGGCAGGGGCTCAAAGATGCAATTCTGCACCCCCTAATTAATTTCTGTGCCAGCTTTGATTTGCTTGGCGCGCTCAAAAGAGGATGTTCCTATGGCTCAGGCCACCAGAGATGATTTGCGCAACGTTGCGATTGTTGCCCACGTAGACCACGGTAAGACCACTTTGGTTGATGCCATGCTTCGCCAGACCGGTTCGTTCAGCGACCACGCCGCCGTTGGCGAGCGCGTTATGGACTCGGGTGACCTTGAGCGCGAGAAGGGTATTACCATCCTCGCCAAGAACACCGCGATTGCCTACAAGGGCGACCACTCTAACGGTAAAGAAATCACCATCAACGTAATTGACACCCCGGGTCACGCGGACTTCGGTGGCGAGGTTGAGCGCGGTCTATCAATGGTTGACGGCGTTGTTCTTTTGGTTGACGCGTCTGAAGGCCCATTGCCACAGACCCGATTTGTTCTTCGCAAGGCTCTAGAAGCCAAGCTTCCGGTAATCCTTTTGGTGAACAAGACCGACCGTGCCGATGCTCGCATCGACGAGGTCGTTGAAGAAACCCACGACTTGCTTTTGGGTCTAGCTTCTGACCTACACGACACCGTTCCAGACCTAGACATCGATGGCATCCTCGAGTTGCCAATCATCTACGCATCGGGACGAGCCGGAATCGCATCGCTAACCAAGCCTGCTGATGGCACCCTGCCTGAGGGTGAAAACCTAGAGCCGCTATTCGGCGCAATCATGCAGTACATCCCTGCACCTCAGTACGACGACGAGGCTCCGCTACAGGCGCACGTTACCAACCTTGATGCTTCTCCGTTCTTGGGACGTTTGGCGCTGCTACGTATTTTCAACGGCACCCTTCGTAAGGGCCAGCAGGTTGCGTGGGTTCGCCAGGATGGCACTACTCAGAATGTGAAGATCACCGAGCTTCTAAAGACCAAGGCGCTTGAGCGCTTCCCGACCGAAGAAGCCAACCCAGGTGACATCGTTGCTGTTGCAGGTATCGAAGAGATCACCATTGGTGAAACTTTGGCCGACCCGAACGACGTTCGTCCGCTACCGATGATTACCGTTGACGACCCAGCCATCTCGATGACTATCGGTATCAACACCTCACCGATGGCCGGTCGTGTTAAGGGTGCAAAGGTTACCGCTCGACTTGTAAAGGACCGCCTTGACAAGGAGCTAATCGGTAACGTTTCGCTGAAGGTTCTGCCTACCGAGCGTCCAGACGCATGGGAAGTTCAGGGTCGTGGAGAGCTTGCACTTGCAATTCTTGTTGAGCAGATGCGTCGCGAAGGCTACGAACTAACCGTTGGTAAGCCACAGGTAGTTACCAAGCGTATCGACGGTAAATTGCACGAGCCATACGAAGACCTAACCATCGACGTGCCAGAAGAGTTCTTGGGTGCAATGACCCAGTTGCTTGCTGCTCGCAAGGGTCAGATGACCAACATGGTGGCTAACGCAACCGGTTGGACCCGCATGGAGTTCCGTGTGCCTAGCCGCGGCCTAATCGGTTTCCGCACCGAGTTCCTAACTCAAACCAAGGGAACCGGTATCGCCAACGCGATCTCAGCTGGATACGACGTATGGGCTGGCGACATCACTACCCGTAACAACGGCTCTCTTGTAGCTGACCGTGCCGGTGTGGTAACTCCGTTTGCAATGATCGGTCTGCAGGAGCGCGGTTCGTTCTTCGTTCAGCCAACCAGCGAGGTTTACGCGGGTATGGTTATCGGCGAGAACTCACGAGCCGACGACATGGAAGTCAACATCACCAAAGAAAAGAAGCTCACCAACATGCGTGCTTCTTCTTCTGATGAGTTCCAGTCACTGACCCCGCCACGCACCCTTTCACTTGAAGAGTGTCTAGAGTTTGCTCGCGAAGATGAGTGTGTTGAGGTGACCCCTGAGGCTACCCGCATTCGCAAGGTTGAGCTGGACTCAAACCTTCGTGCTCGTCTAGCATCACAGCGCAAGAACGCCAGCGAGGGCAAGTAGTAAATCTCGAAAAGTCCCCGGCCGCTCAGGTGGTCGGGGATTTTTTTGTAATCGCCTAAAGTGTTTGTATGGCAAAGGCAAAGTTCAATCCAAAACGTCTCTTCATCGTGCATGCGCACCCAGATGACGAAAGCCTCTTCACCGGCCATGTAATTGCAGACACTGTGGCCAAGAAGGCTGAGGTCATGGTTTTCACGCTCACTCGCGGTGAGCGAGGCAAGGTGAAGCTCGATGAGCTGCGCGCCCTCGAAGGTAACCTACAGGCCATGGGCTCTTTCCGGGCCACCGAATTACGCGAAGCCTTGGCTGCTTTTGGAAATGTGCGTCATGCGTTCGCCGGAACTCGCGCCTATCTTGATTCCGGCCTTCGGATTAACTCGATGGGTAAACCTGCAAAACCTCGCGACCTAGATGAAATGGCGTTGTCTGCCGCCGCAACATCTGTGATTGCTGATGACATCGCCAAGGCAATATCAGATTTCAACCCCGATGTGGTCTTGACCTACAACAGTCGAGGCGGCTTTGGCCACCCGGACCACAAAATGGCTTTTGAAGCAACTTCGATGGCTATTCGTCGAATCATCAAGCAGAAAAGTGGTCGTGCGCCTGAGTTTTGGGTAATCGCAGAACCGCGAGAGCGCTTTGACGTTGAAATCGGTGATGCCAAGACCGCGTTGGTCAAGAAGGCGGCTCTAGAGGCGCACGCTAGCCAGGTAGCCGTCCACGCCGAGACATATTCGGTCGTGCCGGGCAAAGAAATCCGTTATGACCGCCCTGAGCGGCTCCGCAGACAGACAATTAGTCGTTTTGCTCACTGGAAGCCGTTCCTATCGTCGTTCTGGGCCCTGCCGCTGGGCGTGCTTTTTGCCTTTGCTGGCACCATGCTTCACCAGGTGCGGGCCAATGACCCAGCTCAAACGCAGCTGGGGCTCATCGTTGCTTTGATCATGACAGCATCGATAGCGCTAGGTCTGCGTCTTATGCGTCGATCCAGGGGAGCCCTGTATTTGCTCACCGCGGGCCTGAGCGCGACTATTTTTTGGCTATCGCAGCGGCAACCCGGCGGGGAGCTCTTCATTCCGGGCAATGACATTGGAACCTTTTGGGCCTTCGGTTCGATCGGAATTTGTGCCTTTATTATTCTTTTTCCCCGTGTTCAACCGGGTGCTTGGCGCAGAAGTTCGCGCGGGCATCGTTAAACTAGAACTTAGAAACGAAAGGATCACCCATGACTTATGTAATCGCACTACCTTGCGTTGACGTTAAGGACAAGGCATGTATTGAAGAGTGCCCAGTCGACTGCATTTACGAGGGTGACCGCATGCTTTACATCCACCCGGATGAGTGTGTTGACTGTGGTGCCTGTGAGCCTGTTTGCCCGGTCGAGGCAATCTACTACGAGGATGACCTGCCATCACAGTGGTCTGACTACTACAAGGCCAACGTAGAGTTTTTCAGCGAGATTGGTTCACCAGGCGGAGCTGCCAAAGTCGGCAAACTTGACCTAGACCACTCGGTAATCACCGCACTTCCGCCACAGGGCGAGTAATAGTGTTCGATCGACTGCCCGAGTATCCGTGGGAGCAGCTAAAGCCATTCGCGGCCAAAGCAGCTCTTCACCCAGGTGGCGCAGTCGACCTATCTGTGGGATCCCCGGTTGATCCAACTCCATCGATTATTCAAGATGCGCTCAACGCTTCTTCAAACGCACCCGGATACCCTTCAACCGGTGGCTCGCCAGAGTTCAAGGCCGCCGTGGTTGAGTGGTTTGAGCGCCGCCGAGGAGTTCCAGGTCTAAAGCCTGAACAGGTCATGCCGACCATCGGTTCTAAAGAGCTGATTTCTTGGTTGCCGCTGCTGATGGGGCTCGGTCCGGGCGATGTCGTGGTCCAGCCAAAGGTGGCCTACACGGCCTATGTGGTTGGTGCTGCACTATGTGGGGCCGAGATTATTTCTGAAGATGATCCTGCCAAGTGGCCAAGCAACGCAAAGTTAATTTGGATCAACTCTCCTGGCAACCCGGATGGTCGAGTTCTTGACGTTGCCGAGATGAAGGCCGCCGTTGACCGAGCTCGCGAATTGGGCGCCCTGATCGCCAGCGATGAATGTTATGCCGAGCTGGGCTGGAATGAATGGTCTGAAAAGTTGATCCCATCCGTTCTTGATCCTCGCGTTTGTGGTGGCTCTCACGAAGGTGTTTTGGCTGTTTATTCGCTGAGCAAGCAGTCCAACATGGCGGGTTATCGCGCTGCATTTGCTGTTGGCGAGGCCTCACTTATCAAAGGCCTAGTAAACCTTCGTATGCATTCTGGCCTCAACACCCCAGGCCCGGTTCAGCGTGCCATGGTGGTAGCCCTCGGAGATGAAGACCACGTAGCAGCTGAGAAGGAAATATATCGAGAGCGCCGCGATATCCTTTTGGCAGCGGTTCGCGATTACGGTTTTGAGCTTTCAGACAGCGATGCTGGCCTGTACCTATGGGCAACCCTTCACGAGGATTGCTGGCAAACCGTGGACCGAATGGCTGAGCTAGGAATCGTCGTGGTTCCAGGTACCTTCTATGGCGAACACAGCACCGAGCACGTTCGTTTTTCTATCACGGCAACCGACGACAAAATCGCTGAGGGAGCGCGCAGGTTGCGCGATGCCATAGGCTTGAAGAACGCCTAAAAAGGCATAACACCAGCAGTAGGAGCTTCGATGACCTCGAGCGACAAAGTAACGATTACTTACGGCAATACCACCGCCGAGTTTCCAGTTATTTCAGCCGTAGACGGACCTGATGCTGTCGACATTTCAAAGTTGACAGCCACAACCGGTCTTACCGCTTATGACCAGGGTTTCGTTAACACCGCATCAACCAAGTCAGCCATCACCTTTATCGACGGTGCCAATGGCATTTTGCGTCACCGCGGTTACCCAATCGAGCAATTGGCCGGCAATAAGAGCTTTCTAGAAACTGCATGGTTGCTCATCTACGGTGAACTACCTACCGCTGAAGAACTAGGTGGCTTCGAAGAGCGTATCCGCCGACACACGCTGGTTCACGAGGACCTTAAAAACCTTTTCCAGGCAATGCCTCAGAACGCTCACCCAATGGCTGTGCTTGCTGCTGGTGTTTCTGCGCTATCAACTTTCTACCAGGATTCTTTGGATCCGCACGACCCAGAGCAGGTTGAGCTGTCAACGATTCGCCTGCTGGCAAAGTTGCCAGTTTTGGCTGCCTACGCGCACAAGAACAGCATGGGTCAGGCTTTGCTTTACCCAGATAACTCACTTTCTTACGTTGAGAACTTCTTGCGCCTGAACTTTGGCAACATGGCCGAGGAATACGTGCAGAACCCAGTGGTAACCAAGGCTCTCGACACGCTCTTGGTGCTGCACGCAGACCACGAACAGAACTGCTCTACTTCAACGGTGCGCCTTGTTGGTTCAAGCCAGGCAAACCTGTTTGCATCTATCTCCTCGGGCATCAACGCCCTGTTTGGTCCGCTCCACGGCGGTGCCAATGAGGCTGTTCTCGAGATGCTCACCCAAATTCGTGAATCGGGAGAGGGTGTTCAGTCATTCGTTAACCGAGTCAAGAACAAAGAAGACGGAATCCGTCTGATGGGCTTTGGTCACCGCGTTTACAAGAACCTAGACCCGCGTGCTCGCATCGTTAAGGCAACCGCAGATAAGGTCCTTGCTGAGCTTGGTGTGCAGGACCCTCTGCTAGACATCGCTAAAGAACTTGAGGGCGTTGCGCTGGCTGACCCTTATTTCCAGGAGCGCAAGCTTTACCCGAATGTGGATTTCTACACCGGTGTAATCTACAAGGCGCTCGGTTTCCCTCCGCACATGTTTACCGCACTGTTCGCGATGGGTCGACTACCGGGATGGATTGCTCACTGGCGCGAAATGAATGTGGATCCAGCGACCAAAATCGGCCGCCCACAGCAGATTTACATCGGCCAAGAGGAACGAAACCTGAAAGGGTTTTTCCACTAGACAATAAAAAAGACCTCCCATCGGGAGGTCTTTTTTTATGAACTTATTCAGACTTGTTCAACCAAAAAACCGTGGTGTCGCCGTAGTTCTTTTCTTCGTCCAACTCAAGACCCGCCGGTAGTTCAACAGGACCACTGCGGCTTGATCGCTCCAGCATGATGATGGCGTCTGCAGCAAGTCGCGGAACCAGGGCGGTGAGGTTTTCGGAAACCTCTTCGTTGCTTATTTCATAAGGCGGGTCGATGAAAACCACATCGTATTCGAGGACATCGGTGCTCAAAAATGAAGAAACGGCTTTGTTGGCAACCTTGGTTACCTGGTCGTAGAAACCCTCTTTTTCCATGGCCTTCTGGATCATCTGAGTGTTTTTTACACAGACCGCAGCGGCTTTGCCATCGCGCTCGACCATCATGGCAAAAATAGCTCCGCGACTGATGGCCTCAAGGGCAAGTGCGCCGGTTCCGGCATAAAGATCCAAAACTCGTTTATTGTCGACCATGTCGCGAGCTTCCAGGCGGTTGAAAATTGCCTCACGGATGCGGTCGCTGGTTGGCCGGGTTGATTTTGCTGGGCTGGCGAGTTGTCTCGAGCCAGCTATTCCGCCGATGATTCTTGTCATAACTTGCCAAGCCTACCTTCTGTAGCGCTCGGGTCGGCGAAGATAGAAGCATGCTACTGCCGACTGAGCCACTAGACCGAGTCCTCGGGGACCGCACGGCCAAGTCGTTTGCCAAACACCTTGGCTTGAAAACCGTCGGTGACCTCCTCATGCATTTTCCTCGACGGTATGCATCCCGCGGCACACTAACGCCAATCAGCGAGATTCCTTTGGGGGAGCCGGCCACCGTTGTTGCCGATATTTTGGAAGTCAAAGAGCGCCGCATGAAAGGGCGCAACGGCAGCATCCTGGAAGTTCTGATTACTGACGGTCACGGCAAAATGACCCTCACGTTCTTCAATCAGGCCTGGCGGCAAAAAGAACTGAGGCCAGGTCAGCGGGGACTGTTTGCCGGAAAAATCGGAAGTTATCAGGGGCGTCTACAGCTGGCTCACCCGGATTACGAACTCTTCCCCGAAGAGATTTCAGATGCCGAGGCCAAGCGCTGGGCTGATTTACCGATTCCGATTTACCCGGCAGCCTCAGCCGTAACTACGTGGGCCATTCAGCGCAGTTTGGCTATCGTTCTAGACACTCTCGCGCCAATCGTTGATGAATTACCGGATGCCCTGGTGCAACGACTTGGTCTGTTGCCCCTTCATGAGGCCATTCAAAAGATTCACCGTCCAGAAGTCCATGAGGATTGGCGCACCGCCCGCGATACTCTCAAGTATCACGAGGCTTTTATGCTTCAGATCACGCTGCTAACCCGCAGAATTCAAAACCAACATGTGCGGGCCACTCCTAGAGTCGCTAGAGCCAATGGCGTGCTTGCCAAATTTGATGCGACCTTGCCCTTTACCCTCACAAATGGTCAGGTATCCGTGGGCAATCAAATTGCCGATGACCTTGCTCGAGCTCATCCGATGAATCGTTTGCTGCAGGGTGAGGTTGGTTCAGGAAAAACGTTGGTGGCGCTCAGGGCAATGTTGGTTGTTGCTGATACCGGGGGTCAGTCTGCGCTCCTAGCTCCTACCGAGGTACTTGCTGCGCAGCATTTTCGCTCGATTCAGAAAACTCTCGGTGACGACCTAAGTAAGGAGTTGGGGCTTACTCTGCTCACCGGCCAAATGCCGGTAGCTGACCGCAAGAAGGCGCTCTTGCAGTTGGTCAGTGGCAAGGCTCAAATCGTGGTCGGCACCCACGCGCTGATTGCTGACAAAGTTGAATTCTTAGACCTCGGCCTCATTGTTGTCGACGAACAACATCGATTCGGGGTTGATCAGCGCGAAGCCCTGAGACTAAAGGGCAAATTACCGCCACATGTTCTCACCATGACAGCCACCCCGATTCCGCGCACCCTGGCCGTCACGGTATTCGGTGACCTCGATGTGTCTACTCTCACGGAGCTCCCTGCCGGAAGACAGGGCATAACCTCGCACGTGGTTCAGCTAGCCCAGGCGCCGCTCGTGGCCCGGACTTGGCAACGGATTGCTGAAGAGGTCTCAAATGGGCGTCAGGCCTTTGTGGTGTGCCCAAGAATTGACGAGGATGATCCGGGAGAGGAGCTCCTAGAATCGGGCGGTGCCGCTGAGGATGAACTTACCTTCTCGGATGGCACTGACCAGGCTGCTCTGGAGCTGGCCAAGAAACCACGTCAGATGATTTCGTCAGCCATTGGAATGACAGACTCGCTTCGGTTAAATCCCGCGCTCAATGGGCTGCGAATTGAGACCTTGCATGGTCGAATGTCATCGGAAGAAAAGGCCGATGTCATGGCCAAATTTGCGGCTCGCGAGATTGATGTTCTGGTGTCCACTACCGTGATCGAAGTTGGCGTTGACGTTCCGAACGCCACGGTCATGGTTGTCTTGGATGCCGACCGATTCGGTGTGAGTCAACTGCATCAGTTGCGCGGTCGCGTCGGCCGAGGCGGAAATCCGGGTTTGTGTCTTCTGCTCACCTCCGCAGAGGAGGGATCGCTTGCGCTTGAACGAGTAAAGGCAGTGGCGTCTACTCTCGATGGTTTTGAACTCAGTGAAATTGACCTCGAGTTAAGGCGCGAGGGTGATGTGCTTGGTCAGAACCAGTCGGGCGGGCGCTCAAGTCTTCGGCTACTTCGAGTGATTCAAGACGCCAAGCTAATTCAGGCAGCAAGGGTCGACGCCGAACAACTGCTTGAGGCTGATCCAACTCTCGAAAAGTCACCGGCCATAGCGCAAGTTCTGGCTAATCAAGATTCTGTGCGACAGGCCAACCTGGCCAAGTCTTAGGTAACCTTGTCCTATGCCAACAATTGCCGTGTATCCGGGGTCGTTTGATCCAATAACGTTCGGGCACCTTGATATCGCTGAGCGCGCGGCCAAGCTTTTTGATGAACTGCACATCCTGGTGGTTCACAACCCGGCAAAGTCACCAAGATTCAGCAGTGAAGAGCGTGTGGAACTTGTTCGAGCAAGCCTGTCTGAGGTTGGTATTGAATCCAAGAAAATCACGGTCGATACTCTGGACTCAGGATTGTTGGTCAATTATTGCCGCATGGTGGGCGCCACAGCTTTGGTAAAAGGCTTTAGAACCAGTGTTGACCTCGATTACGAATTGCCGATGGCTCAGGTAAACCGCGATTTGGCTGATGTCGAAACCTGCTTCATTCCGGCCGATCCAATCCACGGTCACATTTCGAGCACCTTGGTCAAGCAAGTTGCTGACCTTGAAGGCTCAGTTCAGAAATATGTTCCCGAGGTAGTTGCCCGTGCGTTAGCCTCTTCTTCGGCGAATAGAAAGGCAAAGGGCTAATGGCTGCTTCTCCGTACCTAATTTCAGTGCGTGACATCATGCACAAACCCGGCGCCATGCGCGAATACAAGTTGGACATCATCACAAACTCTGAGTTTGGCGAGGGTATCGCCAAGGTCGTTGAGGGCGTTGAACTCGATCTAGACATCCGTGTCGAGTCAGTTCACGAGGGTATTTTGGCCACCGGCGAGGTGTTTGTCGATGCCGATGCCGAGTGCAGCAGATGTCTAGAACCGCTGACACTGCCGATTGAGGTAGATTTTCAAGAGCTTTTCGCCTATTCTTTAACTAACGAGGATGACTATGTTGTCGAAGACGAAGAAATCGATCTTGAACAAGTTATCCGTGATGCGGTTGTTCTAAGCCTCCCGTTCCACCCAGTTTGTAGAAAAAACTGTCTTGGCCTGTGCCCAGAATGTGGTGTGAAGTTGGCTGAGAATCCTCATCACGTGCACGAAGCCGCTGTAGATACGCGTTGGAGTGCCCTGGAAAGCTTCATAAAAAAGGAAGAGTAAGTACCATGCCAGTACCAAAGAGACGCCTCTCACGAGCACGCACTCACGCACGTCGTTCACAGTGGAAGGCTGCCGAGGTTACTCTCGTCAAGACCATTGAAAACGGCAAGACCGTCTACAGCCTGCCTCACCGCGCAAAGCTTGTAACCGACTCAGCCGGCAACGCGCTGTTCATGGAGTACAAGGGCCGCAAGGTCGCTGACGCGTAAAACTTTTTAAGGTCACGCGATGAACCTCAACGTTCTATGCAATCGCTTAGGCGTTGACCTCGAGCCTCAGCTGCTCGAGCTCGCACTGACTCACCGCTCGTATGCGTACGAGAACGGCAACCTACCCAACAACGAGCGCCTAGAGTTTCTAGGCGACTCAGTGTTGGGTTTTGTTGTTACATCTCACATTCACGATCTACTAACCGACCTATCTGAGGGCGAACTCACCAAAGTCAAAAATGCTGTCGTCTCAGCACGTGCACTCAGCGGCATTGCCGCAGAGCTAGGTGTTGGCGAGTTTTTGAGGCTAGGCAAAGGTGAAGAGCAAACCGGTGGGCGTAACAAACTAAATTTGCTTGCCGATGCCTTTGAGGCAATCCTCGGGGCAATTTATGTTTCTAAGGGTCTAGACGCTGCCCAAGAATTTGTTGCCCGATTTGTGTTCCCGCTATTGAGCGACACTGATTCTCTGCGTGAAAACAGCGATCCAAAAACTACCCTGCAAGAGCGATTTCAAGCCTCAGGCAAACCAGTGCCTACATATGTCACCACTCATGAGGGGCCCGATCACGACCGAGTCTTTTTCGCGAAAGTTTCTTCAGGGGATCGCCTGCTAGGTGAAGGTCAGGGGCGGTCACGAAAGAGCGCTGAAACCGAGGCCGCCATCGATGCTCTAGCAAAACTCGCTGCTAAATAATGCCTGAGTTACCAGAAGTTGAAACTGTCCGTGCTGGTTTGGCGCCAGCGCTAACCAACGCAACTATCACCGCTATCGACATCCTGGATGTGCGGTCGCTCAAGCGTCATCCGGGTGGACCAGAGGACTTCAAAGCCACGCTAATTGGTTCAAAAATTCTGGGTGTTGTCCGGCGTGGAAAATTTCTCTGGTACCCGCTCGAGACAACCAAAAACTCTGAACACAACCTTGCCCTAGTCGGACATCTGGGTATGAGCGGTCAAATGTTGCTGCGAACCCCAGGTTTCACCGAAGACAAATTGACGCGCGTTGTCATTCACGTCCGGGGTGTGGACGGTAGCCCCTATGAATTCAGATTTGTAGATCAGCGCCTATTTGGTTCGCTGGCTATCGACCGCTTAGTGCCGACCGACGATGGTAAGCCGGGCGGTTTCAGCGCTGGAGTTGGTGTGGGGCAGTGGTGGCAAAACCTGATTCCGGAACAAGCGGCGCACATTCGGAGAGACCCTCTGGACGAGAATTTTGATGCCCAGCAGGTGACAGCAAAATTCAAGAAAAAGAACTCTGGAATTAAGCGAGTCTTGCTAGACCAGCAGACACTTAGCGGAATTGGCAACATCTATGCCGATGAAGCCCTGTGGCGGGCCAAACTGCATTATGACCAACCTGCCGCTACCTTGACGCCGGCTAAGTCAGGTGAGCTTTTGGCGCACGTGCACGAAATTCTGACTGACGCCGTTGCTGAGGGCGGAACTAGTTTTGATGAGCAATACAAAAATGTAAACGGGGAGAGCGGCTATTTTGCCGTTTCGCTCAACGCCTACGGCATGACCGGAAATCCGTGTAAGCGTTGTGGAACACCAATTCGGCGCGATAGCTGGATGAACCGAGGTTCGCACTTCTGTCCAAAGTGCCAAAAACTGCGCTAAAAGTGGGGTATTTTTGACCTTTACGGCAATTTTGTCGAAAGTCGATTTCGAGCAATGAGGGGCAGGTGGCAGCTTGTACTTAAGGAGCCTCACCCTCAAGGGATTTAAATCATTCGCACAGCCAACCACATTTGCTTTTGAGCCAGGCGTAACCGCCGTAGTTGGGCCAAATGGTTCCGGTAAATCCAACGTAGTTGACGCGCTTGCCTGGGTGATGGGTGAGCAGGGAGCCAAGAGCCTCCGCGGCGGCAAGATGGAAGACGTAATCTTTGCTGGCACCAGCACCAAAGGTCCCCTTGGTCGAGCCGAAGTAATTTTGACCATCGATAACTCCGATGGCGCTCTACCAATTGACTACACCGAAGTAACCATTTCGAGAACCTTGTTCCGCAACGGCGGTAGCGAGTACGCGATCAACGGCGAGCCGGTCAGGTTGTTGGACGTCCAAGAACTCCTGAGCGACTCAGGTCTCGGTCGCGAGATGCACGTTATCGTCGGGCAAGGTCAGCTGGATTCGGTTCTTCGTGCCACGCCAGAAGAACGCCGCGGATTCATCGAAGAAGCTGCTGGAATTTTGAAGCACCGCCGCCGCAAAGAAAAGACTCAGCGCAAGCTTGAGGCGATGCAGGCCAACCTAACCAGACTTAATGACCTAGCTGGCGAGGTGCGCAGGCAGCTAAAGCCGCTTGGCCAACAGGCAGAAGTTGCCCGCGAAGCGCAGGGCATCGCCGCCGTTGTCCGAGATGCAAAAGCCCGTATTTTGGCTGCAGACATCACAGAGCTCCACCGAGCACTCGAGGAAACCGCCAAGAGTGAGTCGGATCGACGTGGTGAGCGCAACATCCTGCAGGAATTGCTCTCAGAAAATACAGCTCGCTTGGCTCAGCTGGAGGCAGCCCAAGTATCTACCGAACTCGACCAGGCTCGCAATTTGGCTTACCAGTTCGACTCGCTGGCGGAGCGTCTCCGGTCTCTGCTCTCTATCGCAACTCAAAAGGTTGCTCTTTTGGGCTCGCAGGCTGAGGTCTCTGGTGCGCAGGTCGACCCAGCATCTATTGAAGCCGAGGCACTTGCCGCAGAAGCAACAGCAGTCGAATTAGCGCAATCGGTCGAGGCCCTGCAAAAAGCACTCCACGAGGCTGAAAAGTCTAGAAGTGAAGCGCGCGATGTTCTGGAAAAGTTTGACAACGAAGTTGCCGAGGCCAACGCGCTGATCTCGAAGTTTGACCTAGACAAGGCCAGGCTGGCCAATGAGGCAAACATCGCAGAATCGCGGCTTGCCAGCCTCAGGGGAGAGGTTGTTCGTCACCAACAGGCGCTCGCCGAAGCCAATGAGCGCTTGGAAGCACGTAAAGCCGAGTACCAAAATCTCGAAAGTCAGCTGCAAAACCAGCAGTCACCGGCAGACAACGGTCTCGAACTTAGGTACGAAGCGGCCCAAAAGGCGGTCTCGGAATCGCAGGCTCGCATTGAAGCACTTCGGGATGAAATCCATGTTGCCGAGCGTGAGCGTGACTCGCTTGCGGCAAAACGCTCCGCCCTGAACTTAACGCTGGAGCAAAAAGACGGTACAACCGAGCTGACCGCTGCGGGATTGCGCGGTATCCGTGGGCTAGTAGCAAGCCACATGAAGATTCAAAAAGGATTTGAAGTTGCTGTTGCTGCGGCACTGGGTTCACTAGCTGATGCCTTGGTCGCCGATTCTCGCGATGAAGGCCTTTCGGCCATCGAGCACCTCAAGAAATCTCAGGGTGGCCGCGTTGAGTTGATTATTGCTGACGTGGATGGTGGCAAAAACAGCCCTGACGTGCCAAAACTTGCCGGCTCGCGCGCCGCCTCAGAAGTTGTCGAGGCCCCGCAAGGCATACTAAACCTGCTTTCTGGTGTGGTCATAGTTGACAGCATCGATGCAGCCAGGGCCTTGTATGCCTCGGACGCCAACGCCAACAAGTTCACTCTTATCACTCTCGAGGGTGACGTCCTCTCGGACAACATCATCCGTGGTGGGTCTTCTAATAAGCCTTCAAAAGTTGAGCTTGTTGCTCAACGCGATGCAGCTGAAAAGCGTTTGGCTGAGGTTACCGATCTAGTTGAAAAGGGCCGTGCTGAACTTGCTCAGGCGCGTTCGACTGAAGAGGCAGCCAAGCAAAGCTCCAAAGATGCACTGGCGGCCCTGAATGAGCACGATGCAGCCCTAGCCACCAATGCTGAGCGCCTAGGCCGTTTGCGAGTTCAGGTTGAGGCTTCAGAAGCCGAAGTTGCCAGACTTGGCCGGGTTGCTGAACAGGCAGCGCTCGGAATTGGCGAAGCTGAACGTCAGCTAAACCAAGCAATCGTCGATCATGATGAATTTGCAGCGCGCGAGCGACCAACTCTAGATTTGGCAAACCGCCAGACCCTGGCTGAAAACTTGGAGCAGGAGCGCCAGCGCGAACTCGAGTTGCGGGTGGATTTGGGCGCGGCCGTTGAGCGAGTTCGGGTCGAGACCGAGCGGGGTCGTAACCTTCGATCGCAGGTACGTGAAGCTCAAGTTGCCATCGAAAAGTCAAAGGCGGCTGCAGCTGCACAAAAGGCACAGCTTGACTCAGCCCAGCGAGTTTTGGACGCTCTACCGATTGTCATGGAAGCAGTGGCTGAGAGCGCAACCCAGGCGAGAGTACGACTGCACGAGCTGGAAACTGCCCGCGCCAATCAAAACGCCGAACTAGTTAAGCTGCGCGGAGAGACTGCCGAGATTCAGATGAAACTCGCAGCGCTCACCCAAAATGTTCACGACATGGAATTGGCAAACCATGAAAAGCGTCTAAACCTCTCGAACCTAGTTTCGCGAGCCAACGATGAACTCGGTATGGAGCAGTCGATTCTGCTTGCTGAATACAATCCAGAGTTGCCGATTCCAGACGAAACAGCCGATGGTGGGTTCAAGGCCTTTAACCGCGATGAGCAGTCAAGGCGTCTGCGCGAGGCCGAGCGACTATTTGAAAAATTGGGTCGAGTAAACCCGCTAGCTCTTGAAGAATTTGCAGCTCTTGAAGCAAGACATAAGTTCCTCACCGAACAGTTGGCAGACCTAACCCAGACTCGTAAAGACTTGATGCAGATCATCGAAGACCTGGATGCAAAAATGCAGGTGATTTTTGCTGACGCTTTTGAAGACACCCGCAAGGCCTTCGAGCAGGTGTTCCCAACGCTGTTCCCAGGCGGAACTGGCTCGATTTTCTTGACCAACCCAGATGACATGCTCACCACTGGCTTGGAAGTTACAGTCAAGCCAGCCGGAAAGCGTATTGAGCGCCTGTCTTTGTTGTCTGGTGGTGAGCGTTCATTGGCTGCTGTGGCTCTCATGGTGGCAATTTTCAAAGCGCGCCCTTCGCCGTTCTACGTCATGGACGAAGTTGAAGCTGCGCTGGACGATGCCAACCTTGGCCGGTTGCTTCAAATTTTCGAAGACCTGCGCTCCAACTCGCAGTTGATCATCATTACGCACCAAAAGCGAACCATGGAAATTGCCGATGCGCTTTATGGAGTCTCGATGCGCCAAGACGGCGTTTCTGCCGTGGTCGGTCAACGTCTGCTAGAGAAGAGCAAATAAAGTGGCCGGTTTTATGTTCTGGAAGAAGAAGCGCGGGGAAGAGGCGCCGGTTGAAGTCCGTGAGGCACTGGACGCACCTGACTCTTCCGAATCGCCAGTTGTTGCAGAACCGGCTCCGGTTACCCTTCCTGATACAGCGCCGGTTGCTGAACCCGTTCCCGTTCCGGAACCCGATGCCTATGCCTTTCCGGTTCAAGAGCCGGAGATTACCGAACAGCCTCAGGCTGCAGCCGATCTGGTTGCAGTAGAGCTTCCAAAACGGAGCTCTCGCAAGGGCATTAGATCGCTTTTTAGTCGGGTCAAATTTGACCCAGCAAACCTCGATGAACTCGAAGACATACTGATTCAAGCCGATTTCGGCCTCGACGCCGCGATTGAAATTGTTGACGAAGTAAAGCGCCAGGCCAAGGCATCAGGGGCAGAGTCTGAGCAGGAGCTCAAGGACATCCTGGCTGGTGTAATTGCGGGGGCGCTGCAGCGTGACGACGCAGCCCTAAACCTAAGCGATGGAAAACTTCCGTACGTATTTCTAGTCGTTGGTGTTAACGGCGTTGGTAAAACCACAACTATCGGCAAGCTGGCAAACTGGCTGACCGAAGGCGAGTGGTCGGTATTTATCGGTGCGGCAGATACCTTTAGGGCTGCTGCCGTTGATCAGATTGCCACTTGGGCTGAGAGAGCCGGCGCTCAGCTGATTAGACCCAAGCAAGAGGGTCAGGACCCTGCTTCGGTGGCATTTGAGTCGGTCGAGGCAGCGATTAAGGCCGATGCCGACATCGTCATAATTGACACCGCTGGGCGGCTTCAAAACAAGATCGACCTCATGGGCGAACTTGAAAAAATTCGCCGGGTGATTGAGAAGCAGGCTCAAATTTCTGAGGTTCTTTTGGTCCTCGACGCCACTACCGGTCAAAATGGGCTGGCCCAGGCCAAGGCCTTTGCCGAAGTAGCCAAAGTTACCGGCGTAGTGCTCACCAAACTTGATGGCACCGCCAAAGGTGGCATTGTCTTCTCAATCCAGCGCGAGCTTGGCATACCAGTGAAACTGGTCGGGGTTGGCGAGGGTATTAATGATTTTGCCTTCTTCGATGCCGGCGAATTTGCACGCGGACTAGTTAGTTAGGAAAAGCCCGTATGTTCGGAAATCTCTCAGATCGCTTGATCGATACTTTCAAGAACCTTCGCAGCAAGGGAAAGCTAAGCCCGGCTGACATCGATGCCACCCTGCGTGAAATTCGCCGCGCACTGCTCGAGGCTGACGTAGCTCTAGACGTAGTCAAGGCCTTCACCGGTTCGGTTCGCGAGCGTGCGCTCGGCGACGAGGTTTCTAAAGCACTTAACCCAGCTCAGCAGGTAGTTCAAATCGTGAACGAAGAGTTGGTGCAAATTCTTGGTGGCGAGCAAAAGAAGCTCACTTTTGCTAAGAACCCACCGACTGTCATCATGCTGGCCGGTCTACAGGGTGCCGGTAAAACCACGCTTGCCGGAAAGCTGGCTAAGTGGTTGAAGGACCAGGGGCAAACCCCAATTTTGGTTGCAGCCGACCTTCAGCGCCCGAATGCCGTAAATCAGCTCCAAGTTGTTGGCGAACGAGTAGATGTTCCGGTATTTGCACCCGAGCCAGGCAACGGAGTAGGTAATCCGGTAAAGGTTGCCCAAGACTCAATCAAGCACGCCAAGCAAAAGATGTTCAGCGTGGTGATTGTCGACACAGCCGGTCGCCTGGGTGTTGACGAAGAGCTGATGCAGCAGGCATCAGACATCCGTGCGGCCGTTGACCCAGATGAAGTTCTGTTTGTCGTGGACTCAATGCTGGGCCAGGATGCGGTGAACGTTGCCAAGGCTTTCGACGAGGGTGTTGGAATCACCGGCGTTGTTTTGACCAAGCTTGACGGTGATGCCCGCGGTGGTGCTGCGCTATCGGTTGCCTCAGTTACCGGCAAACCGATTATTTTTGCGTCGAATGGCGAGGGCATTGATGCCTTTGAGCCGTTCTACCCAGACCGCATGGCCAGCCGAATTCTGGACATGGGTGACGTTCTTACCCTGATTGAGCAAACTCAGAAAACCTTTGATGAGGCCGAAGCACGGGCCATGGCTGAAAAGCTGGCCAAAGATGCTTTCACACTTGAAGACTTCATGGAGCAAATGCAGCAGCTGCGCAAAATGGGCTCCCTCAAGAGCATGCTGGCAATGATGCCGGGTGCAGGTCAGATGCGTCAGCAACTTGATAACTTCGATGAACGAGAAATCGACCGTACCGAGGCAATCATCAGATCGATGACGCCTGCAGAACGTCGCCAGCCAAAGATCTTGAATGGTTCTCGCCGCGCCCGTATTGCCAAGGGGTCTGGCATGACCGTGACTGATGTTAATTCTCTGGTCAACCGGTTTGAACAGGCAGCCAAGATGATGAAGACGGTTGCCAAGGGAGGTGTGCCGCAGCTGCCGGGTATGCCGCAGATGCCGGGCATGGGCTCGTTCGGTGGCGGGAAGTCAAAGGCAAAGGACAAGAAAAAAGGTTCAAAGTCTGGAAACCCAGCCAAGCGCGCGGCTGAGGAGGCGGCGCGTCTGGCGGGCAATAAACCTGGTTCAGATGCAACGGGTTCTGCCGGTTCTGCATTTGGATTGGGAAACTAGCCCGAGAAACTAGCGCCAGAGGCGAATTTCTGGCAGAATAGAGCGGTTGTCGCCGTTTGACCCTCTAACCAAACGATTACGACAACCCCTAGAGCTTTTTCACCGAGTGTGCCCCCACGCTCACGGTTGAACGTTCGCACCATTACGAAAATC
>JACCDY011133899.1_pt1 | contig 19085 bp, 14 predicted proteins | sample 7446391 | NCBI WGS metagenome assembly JACCDY01 (sample SAMN15323451, study PRJNA562643) | freshwater metagenome | isolation source: river surface water | place: USA:Blue River Watershed | collected 2017-08-18
AGTAATATTTAGTAAATCGCGGATTAAATAGCAAATTGAGCGCGGTTTTGACCTTCGATCCATTTTGGCGCTTTACCGCGGCCAGTCCAAGTTTCGCCGGTGGCTGGATTACGGTATTTAGCGGCAACTTTGCCACCGCGTGAGCCTGCTGGGCCTTTGCGATTAAAAATGTCAGAAGCACTTAAATTGTATTGTTCAATAATGGCTTTTGCTTTAGCAACGCCTTCTGCTTTTTCACGGGCTTTAGCTTCAAGGATCTGTTTTTCTAAAGCTTCTTTTTGGGCTAATAACTCTTGATATGAGGCCATTGATTCTCCAATTATTATATAAATTTAATAAGTATTTATTTGCTCAGGAGGCAATAAAGACTATAAGACCAATAAAGCATTTAACTGAGCTATCTCATTAGTTAATTAATGAAGATATTTTATTATATTAACTATTAAATGATTGATGGGCAAGTATTTATTAAATTACTTGGATTATTAATAATAATATTTATATAAATATAATAATTTTTTATATGTTTTAATGTTTTTATTTGTTGTAGTAAATTGACTTAATTAATTGATTTAATTATATTTTTTATCAATTAATGGGTGATTCAGTCTATTAAGAGGGACTCAATCTTGCCAGTCATGAGAATGCTGCCAATGGCTGTCATGACTTCTTTTTCTTTACCTCTAAAGCCATGCTCTGTGAATGCCTTGCAGGCATCTCCACTAAAACCACTGCCCCCAGTAACGGTGATCAATGGGCGTTTGTATTTTTCTGCAATGGACTTTGCCCCTGAATGAGTGGTCAGAAAGCATGGATCGTTGAGGTGATGAACAAAGATGTGATTTGATTTGGCGTAATCAAAGTTGGATAGTTCTGGGTAGGAGTTTCTTGCATTGGGTTCAGTGATGGATGCCGTATGAATCGCTCCTGCATAGATTCTGGGTTCATGAGTGAGTGCGAAGCTGGATGAAATGGTGCCCATCGATGTGCCAATAGCCCAGATCTGCTGAATGCTGGGGTATTGTTTTTTCACTTCCTGAATTAACTTCAATATATCTTGATGACGTTTCAAGGATGCTTGATAACTGCTTGAGCAGTAATCACCACTGTCAGAGTGACAATCCACAATCAAAGTAGCAATTGCATCAGTTGCCAAGTGGCGACGTGAACGAATCAAGAAGTTTCCTGAGAGCTTGGATGATGTCAGGCTCTGCCCTTCCACCACTGGTCTTACAACAGATGGATAGCCGGGGAATAAAACAGCCAGTCGTGTGGGTGCTGTGCTGTTTGTTGTGAGCGACAGAACTCCTTGTTGTTGAATGCCCGGAGATAGTTCAACTGAGATGAGTTGTTCTTTGAGACCTTTGGCGTGCTCAGGTGTTGCAGAGGATTGTGCAGAAGCTGGATTGATAAGAGTGATATTCAAAACACTCAAAGTGATGAATGCAAGAGTTTTTGAAAATGATAAAAGTGTTTTCATCACAAGCAGTCTACAGCTAATTTATAAGAATCAGTTGGTCGGGGCGAGAGGATTTGAACCTCCGACCACTTGCACCCCATTTTCAAAAACGGCTTTTTAAAGAGATTCACAGAAGTCCGCCAAAGTCCTTTAGGCCCCTATAGATAAAGGGTCTACGGGTGCTTTATAATCCAACAAGAGCCAGCCAAAATCACCCCTAGCCAGCGCCGATTAGTGTCCAATTAGTGTCCAAATTAGGTGTTTTATGGCTGGTAATTTTGCAGATTGCGTTAAGAAGATTGAAGCGCTAAAACCTAGACAAAAGAAGTATCTCAAAAAGGTTGCTCTCAATCTATACATCAAGGTGGCACCATCAGGTTTAAAGACCTGGGTTGTCAGATATTCAGTGAACGATCAACAGATCGATCATCACCTTCCCAAACCTTTTGGAAGCAGTGAGCCTTTTCTAACTTTATCTGCCGCGAAGTTAGCAGCTGCAGAGTTGATCTCTTTAGCTAAGAGCGGAGTTTCACCAAAAGAACAATCCGCAGCTCAAAGGTTGGCAAAAGAACAAGAGCTCGAGCAACTGAAAGCTCAAAACTTAACTGTAGGGCAACTCTTTGAGTCATGGATTGACTATGGTGTTCGCAGGCAGGATAACAACGCAGACATTAAGCGTTCTTTTAATAAAGATGTCTTACCAGCCATTGGTCAAAAACCTTTAAGAGAGTTAACTGAATTTGATCTCAGGAGGATTCTTGGGGGCGTGGTTGCACGAGGATCCAATAGGTCTGCAGTGCAACTTAAAAATCTTTTTGTACAGATGCTGTCATGGGCTGAGAAACGTAAGCCTTGGCGCCCCCTGCTCATTGACGGAAACCCCGCTCAACTTATTGAGATAGATAAGATCGTTGATCGAGATTACAAACTAGACAACATCAGAAGACGCGTTCTATCTGAAGATGAATTAAGAGAATTAAAGACTATCTTTTATAAGCTTGAGACTGAATATCAGAGCTCTCCACTTAAAAGGTACATGGCACATCCAATTGAACGCAAGCTTCAACTGGCTGTCTGGATTTGTTTGTCAACCTTGTGCAGAATTGGTGCCCTACTTCATGCCAAATGGGAGCACATTGATTTTGATAAGGCACTTTGGCACATTCCTGCCGAGAATGACAAAAGTCTCAAAGGTAGAGAACAAGATCAAGTGGTTAGCTTATCCGCATTTGCCCTAAGGCAATTCATTGAACTAAAGACTATTACAGGTTCTAGCGTTTGGTGCTACCCAAATACCTCAGACACTGGACATTTGTGCGTCAAGACCCTCTCCAAGCAAATCGGGGATAGACAGGAGATGTTCACAGAAAGGTCAAAGGTTTTAAGTAAAAGAGCTCAGAGCAATTTACTTGTTTTATCTAAAGGTAAAAAAGGTAATTGGGTGATGCATGACCTTAGAAGGACTGGCGCCACCATGATGCAAATGCTTGGGGTGAACCCAGATGTGATTGATCGGTGCCAGTCTCATATTATTGCTGGCTCAAAAGTCCGAAGGCATTACCTTCAATATGACTTTGCCAAAGAGAAGAAGGATGCTTGGGATGCCCTGGGTGATAGGCTAGATATCGTCCTAAATAGCAGCAATGTTGTTAACTTTAGGCAATCAAGATCTTCTTAAGATCTTAATAAGAGGCCTTAAGAAATACTCCATTCAAATGCCTCATCTATCAGTTGGGATGCTTCAACCGATAAGAATTTAGGTGATGGGATGATCCCTACCCTGCCAAGATCTAAGCGATCAGCATCCCAACAGCTTTGTATGGTTGGATTGGTTGAGACTTCACCACCGGAGTGATGACGGATGGCGTAACAGAGGTTATCTATTTGCTGGCTGTCTAGGTGATAGTGTTGCCCATTGATAGCGTGGGCGAATTCTGCGCCCCGCTCTCCATGTAATGGGTCTTTGTAGTCATCAAAGCGGCAGCTGTCATGCAAGAAGGCGAATAGCTCTACAACGAGTAAGTCAGCTTGTCTTTGTTCAGCAATGCGTTGGCCGTGATGTAAGACTCTTGCCCAGTGATTAGCTCCATGAACACCATGCCAATCGATCACAAATTGGTCACGGATGTGTTGGAGGAGTTGTGGGCGGTGGTAGAGCATGGTCTACATAAATGATTTTTTATATTTAATCTAAGCTAAACCTGAATTATGAAATTCCCTCTTTTTAAAGCTGCTGATAATAATCACATAATAAGCGGGGGATTGCTATAGCTTTGAATACTTCCGTAGCAATCACGGATAGCATGAGCAAGAGCTATTCCAAACTTATTGAGGTCTTCATCAACCAACGACTCAACAGGGTCCGTCTTAATATTAGAAAAATCATCATATTCGAGTATTTCAAAACCTATAGTCTTATCTTTTAGCGCCAGATTAATCTGATCAATAGTTAAATCCATTGCTTAAAACCTACTAGATAAAAAGAAATGGGCGGAGTCGCGATATTATTTTTCCAAAATGCTCAGGATGTTCAGCCCTATAAAAGTCCTCTAGGTATGAACGCACTTCAGGGAATAACTTTTGATAGTAATCATCAAAACAAGTTTGACTGATAAGTGACTTAATTTCATTATCGGAAATTCTAGGATCATCCAATGAGATCTCCTCTCCCCCGATAACACCAGAAACATCAAAATCAACAAACTCTACAAACTCAGGAGATTTAAGCTCAAGAATAAATTCCGTTTCAAATAACTCAACTTTTTCAGGAATAAAAAAATCTTCAATAGGGTGACGCAAGATTTCATCATAATTTTGATTTTTATCAATGATTAAATCAGAGTCTCGAATAACGTATTTTCCTGGCGAAAGCTCTTTGACATCTCTGCTATGCCCAAGATAAATAAAATCGAATCGCAATTCATCGATATATTCATCTACATGCTTATTAATTACTTTTCGAGTTGCGTCTGAAATCATATACCCCCCTTAAACCTAAAGCGACTTAATCACCGATGGTAGCAAGAACCTCCCTAAAGCTGCTTAATCCGGCCTCAAGATTTTCGATAATTTCTGCAGCCAAAATATCTGGGTCGGGTAAATTATCCAAATCAGTAAGACTCTTATCTTTCAACCAGAAAATATCAAAGCTTGCCTTATCTCTCTTAACAATTTCCTCATAGGAGAATTTGCGCCACCTACCATCTGGGTTATTAGCCTCATCCCAAGTTGCTTTACGAAGATGGCGATTTTTAGGGTTATATAGTTCTATAAATTCAGAAAAATCCTCAAATCTAAGGGGCTTTTTCTTTAGGGTATGGTGAATATTAGTTCGGTAGTCGTAATACCAAATTTCTTTGGTCCAAGGCTCTTTACTGGCGGCATGATTTTCAAAAAATAGAACGTTTGCCTTTACACCGTTTGCGTAAAAAATCCCCGTTGGCAACCGCAAAATTGTATGAAGATCGGTATTCTCAAGAAGTTTTTTACGAACTGTTTCACCAGCACCGCCCTCAAACAAAACGTTATCAGGCACTACTATGGCTGCCTGTCCAGTCGTCTTTAACATGGTGCGAATATGCTGAACGAAATTAAGCTGTTTATTTGACGTTGTTGCCCAAAAATCTTGACGGTTATAGGTTAACTCATCTCTTTCCTGCTCGCCATCATCATTAGTAAAGCTCATGGCACTCTTCTTGCCGAATGGAGGATTTGCCAATACATAATCAAATCTCTTGCCAGAGTCTGCCACCAAAGCATCGTTCGGAGAGATTAAAGTATCTCCATCTATCTCGCCGATATTATGTAGAAACATATTCATGAGCGCCAAACGACGAGTTCCAGCAACAATTTCATTCCCAAAGAATGTTTTATTTTTTAAGAATGCTTTTTGATTCTTATCCATTTCATATTGATCGACAAGAAAATCGTAAGCAGCCAGAAAAAATCCCCCGGTTCCACATGCTGGATCAGCAATAGTTTTAGAGGGGTCTGGTCTGACGCACTCGACCATAGCCTTAATTAGTGGTCTAGGAGTAAAGTACTGACCAGCACCAGATTTAGTATCCTCCGCGTTGCGCTCCAGAAGACCTTCATAGATATCACCCTTGACATCAGCGCCAAGCACAACCCAACTTGTATCATCAACCATATCAATTAGACGATAAAGCTTCGCGGGGTCCTGAATCTTATTTTGAGATTTAATAAAAATAGAACCAAGCATTCCCTGCTTACTCCCCAATTCACGCAAAAGGGTTGCATAGTGAACTTCAAGCTCAGCCCCACGCTTAGACTTTAAACTCTGCCAGTCATATTTTTTTGGAATACCTACGTCCCTACTATAAGGGGGCTGACTATACTCATCAGCCATCTTTAAAAAAATTAAGTATGTTAGCTGCTCTAAATAGTCGCCATATCCAACCCCATCATCCCGAAGAGTAGTACAAAAACTCCATACCTTAGATATGATTGACGCTGTTCCGCTCATAATATCTCCATGTTTTTAGCGCCAATAGGAGCATTTTGTTGATAAATCTTTACAAGAATTGAATTTTTCAGGGTGGATGATTTTTTTATTCCAACCTCTGACAGCCGATAAATAGATTCTGCATTTGATAGGCGCTCTTCGATCCTGTTAACAATTTGCAATTGGGCACTAGAGTCGCAATACGGAATTTCTAAATTCTGCAATATAGATTGATTTATTTTTGGCATGGTTCCAGCAGATCCTTTTGCCTTCTCTCGCATCTCGTTTCGTACTTTTGGACTAGATAATGCGTGATATAAATATTCAGTACTAATAATTTTTTGATCAGCTCTGATGCGAATCATTAAATCAGGGAAGATAAATTCTTTGCCTGGGCCCGAGTAAATTGCCGAAACCCCTACATACTCTTTAGTATTTCCACGTTGGATGAGAATATCGCCAGGGGTACACCAAATATCACGACCCTCCAACCCTGCTTCATCAAGATACTTAAAATGACTTGGATCAAATACACCTGTAGTGGTAGCCGACAGACTGAGAACTTTTGTCTTAGTCTCATATTTGACCGGCTTGCCGGAATATCCATTAGATAATTTAATTGATAAAAGATCTTGTAACTTTATTTTTTTTGATACCTTTTTAAATTCAGTATCTCGCACAGATTGGGCAAAAATATCCAATTGAAATAGCGCCAGCGAAAGACAATTAATACCCGAATCAATGAGGCTAAAATCTCTTTCAATCTTTAAAACAAGTTCATTTTGAATTTCAATTGAAGGTAGTGGCACTCTTACGTAATCTGCAAATTTATTACTAATACCGCCTTGGGCTGCGCCTTTAAAATCCTCGAGAATTTGCTGCCTTCCTGTGTGAGACCATAGATAATAAAAAACCCATTTTTTATTTATATTCTCAGGCAATCTAATGATGAAGAGATGCTCATTAATTACGGCATTTGTATAAGGGAATTGATCTCCTACGAACGACACTTTTCCGGTTGTTGCTCCATCTTTAACAAGCAGGATATCGCCGGGCTGAATAAACCCTTTTTTCATTGATGTCGCAAACATAGGTGGGACAAATTTGATTTTTGCAAACTTGAAGCCACCATCGGAATCTAAATGCTCGCCACCTAAACTCGGAATTCCCTCCAAATAATCACCAACACCACCCTTAGGTCTCCTACCACTTTCTATAGCAACGACAATTTCACTTAACTTTGGAAAGTTCCATTCACACATCCCGGTCATGCTGCCAGCGCCTCATTTAATTCACCCAAAATTAAATCCATATTTTCGCCAAATAATTTATACATTTTCCCTAAACCGCCTTTACTATCAAATGGCGCCATTTCGAAGTCATCTCTCTCAATATGGAATGAATTTGCGACGTGATCTCTCATCATTCTTAGCCAATCCATCTGCTCTTCATTGAATTTTTCTCCAGACCCTGAGTGATGCTTCATGATCCAGTTTTGAAAATTTCTCCTTACGGTATCGTTATAAGTAGCTATCTTTGAGTCCAAACCACACACCCTTCGTACCAAAGCTACTAAAGCAGTTAACTCGTTTATCGGATCTTCGCCCTTATATTCATCTAATTGACGATAAGCCTGCCAAACACGCAACGGGGCAAGCTTAGGTTTATCCAGCTTAATCTTGTCAAATAACTGTTGAATTAGCTGGAAACTTATCTCTCTACGTCTGTAGGGCTGACCAAAGAAGATGGTGAGAGCCTCAATATTGTCAGTATTTGCCTCTAAATATTCCGCGAATTCACTAGTTATACTCTCTGAGTTAACAATTGCCTCTTTATCCCACTCGGCCCTTATTACTCTATCGAGGTTATCGTGATCAATTATCTGCTCTTTATCTCTGCGGATCGTATCCAATAATTCTACTAATGGTCCATTAATTGCGGAAGCAGCGGCAGCAACTAGTTCCTTTTGCGCCTCTTGACGTTTTTCATCACCAGGATCAGACCCCATCGACAGACCAGCGAGTTGCAGGGCTTTTGCTTCAATATTGTCAGCGTCAATTGAGGAGAATAGCTGACTTACTAAATGGCTAAGCTCGACCCCTCCCGTAGCCGATCTAATCATTCTCTGATCATCCGCATCGATCTGCTTACTTAGACGAGCTAATCTGCCCGCAAGAGAACTAATTGTATCCTCATCGCTTGCCCCCATCATTACACCCATAGCCAAATCTTTTAACGATATCGTTGGTTTTGTAATGAGAGGCTGGCTAGCTGTTTTAAGGGATTTGGTAACCCCAATAGCATCAACAATCACGTAATGTGTTTTTGCGCACTTTGCAGATGGAGTAACTTTTTTTAAGTCATCTAGATCAATAGTTCTCGTGCCTCTGCCCTTCATTTGCTCAAAGTAATTTCTTGACTTTACATCCCTCATAAAAAGAAGGCACTCCAAGGGCCTAATATCTGTTCCCGTGGCTATCATATCTACTGTCACGGCTATACGTGGGTAGTAGTCATTTCTGAACTGAGCCAGTACTGATTTTGGATCTTCATCAATTTTGTAAGTAATTTTCTTGCAGAAATTATTCCCTTCCCCAAATTCCTCTCGGACAGTCTGAATAATGTCATCCGCATGACTATCAGTTTTGGCGAATATAAGTGTCTTTGGAACCTCTTCTCTGCCAGGAAACATATCAGGCAATTTATCTTTAAACGTTCTTATAACGGTTCTAATTTGATCAGGATTAACAATATCTCTATCCAATTGCGTAGCTGAATACTCCGAATCTAAATCCTGAAGTTCCCAACGTTTCTTTCTAGTTAATTTTTCACGCTTTTCTACTTGCTGTTTAGCTGATATTTTTGAGCCATTTTGAGTAACCTCAGTCTCGATCACGTAAATTTCGTTACCAACATTCACTCCATCGGCAACCGCTTTTTCGTGACTATAGTCACTCACAACGTTCTTCTTAAAAAAACCAAAGGTTCGATTATCGGGAGTGGCTGTCAGACCAATCAAACTAGCATCGAAATAATCTATCACTTGCTGCCATAGGTTGTATATTGATCTATGACACTCATCGATATAAATAAAATCAAAAAATTCCGGCGGCAGCTTATCGCTGTATACGACAGGCATTGGCTCTCTCGTCTGAAGTAGCTCTGCAGGATTTAATTCCTCTGCAGCATCATCAATCTCTTTATCACGCAAAATAGAATAAAGACGCTGAATAGTGCAAATAACTACTTGACTATCTTTAGCCACATGGGAGGACCTCAATCTTTGAACGTTATAAAGCTCAGTAAACTTTCGATTCTCATCAATGGGTGTATAAGCCATCATCTCCTGCTCAGCCTGCTCCCCAAGATTCTTTGTATCAACAAGAAATAATATTCGCTTGGCATTGCCATACTTTAGCAAGCGATACATTGATGTAATAGCGGTATAGGTCTTACCTGACCCCGTAGCCATTTGAACCAAAGCCCTAGGCTTTCCAGCTTTAATGGATTCCTCAAGATTGGTAATTGCGACTTCCTGGCAATTCCTTAAACGCAACTCTTTTGCAGGTAAATGATCTGGATTAAGCAAGGGAATATCTTGAAGCCTACCCATTAGACTCTTATCCTGCTTTAGCCATTCCCTTATAGTTTCAGGCCTATGGAAGTTAAAAACCTCACGGGATCTTGGCTTAGGGTCACGCCCATCTGTAAATCGAGTTACAGCGCCAGTACTCTCATAGAGAAATGGAAGCGGCTCCTTGTTATTTACCCACTTTAGAGTTGCTTTTGCGTAGCCTTCGGTTTGCGTTTCATGAGTTGTGAGCCTCACCCCTTCATCCTCTCGCTTTGCCTCTATAACTCCTATGGCTTTTTTATCAACAAAAAGCACGTAATCAGCAGGGCCAACGTCAGTTTGGTATTCCCGAATTGCCTGGCCATGACCTACATTCAAATTAATACCCTTTGTCGACTGAACAATCCAACCAGCCTTCATTAGAAGGACATCAATATTGTCACGGGCCTTTTGTTCTGGATTTTGATTGATATTCATCTGATATTTCTTGGTTAAGACAAAGCCTTAAAAACTTCCTCATCCAACACTCTTTTTAGTATCTTGGCAGATTCTAGTAATTTTTCTATATCGGGTCGCTCTATTAATCTCACACCTAAGATACTCGCTTGCTCCCTAGCTGTAGAATTAAATTTTTTATTGCACATTGCAACTCTTTCAAACCTAATGCTAGGGTATCTAGCTTGATAGGCTGGACTACCCGCAGCAATTTCTTTAACAGCATCCCAACCAAGCTCTGTTGTAGATGTATGTTTACACTGAACCAGCATACCCGTACCATCTTCTCTCATAATAACTACATCGACACCGCCATCACCTTTAGTTTTTTGAGTTATTTCCGACCTGAACTCACACAAACCTAGTAAATACTTGCAAAAAATCTCAAAACTATCTCCATCTAGCTGATCGACATAGCTAATATTTACCACGTCATCTAGATTCCTACTTCCACCATTTGGCCCAGTTGTTGGGAAAAGATCCGATACCGCAATATCTGCACCTACTCCGTCAAGCATATCTCCTGCTAGTTCAGATTTGACAGTCATCAGGCGATCTAATTTATCTTCAAATGTTATGAAGTCATCTGCAACAATAGTTGGGCAGTAGACATAAACATCTCTCTTTTGTCCAATTCGATAGGCCCTGTCAGTTGCCTGGCCTTCTTTGGCTGGGTTCCATGTTCTCGAGTAATGAATTACGTGATTAGCTTCAACAATATTCAAGCCAAATCCTGCAGCTAAAGGAGATAGAATAATCGCACTGAAACCAGACTTAGATTGAAATTCATCAATCACATCCTGGCGATCATCAACATCACCATTAATTAAAAGAGGTGAAAAACCAAATTCAGAGCGAATAAATAAAGCCAGAGCTCTTTGAATTTCCCTGATTTCTGTAAATATGATCGCTTTTTCATTTTTATCGCGAATATCTTTTAACTGAGATAGCAACCATCTTAATTTTGGTGAGTTAAAAAGATGTGTCTGACTACCACCTTTATCAACTTCAAAGGTTCGACTTGGCAGACAATATGGTTCGGCACAAACTGCTTTGATAAAGTGCAGAACAGCAAAAGACATATTTGCTCTGCGCTTTGCATTTGATTCCTCTGCTGCTGCCTCAAGCTGCCTTAATCCTTCCGCATACAACCCTCGCTGATGTGAAGAAATAGCTATTTTGAGCCTGTCTCTCTCTTTTTCTTCGAATAGGTATTTATCATTTGAAACAATAATCTTTGCTGGAAGTTCAGCAGCGATGTCTGTTTTCATTCTTCGAAGAATTTGGGGTTCGATGTATGCACGCAACAAATTTAAGGATTCTTTAAAATCCTCCGTTTTTGACTCGATTGGTTTTCGATATTTTTTGCCAAACTCTTCTAATGAGCCCAGCAAACCAGGCTGAATAAAGTCAAATAAGCACCATAAATCGGCAAGAGAGTTTTCAACAGGTGTGCCAGTGCAAGCAATTCTAAAAAAGGCTTTTTGCTTCTTGGCAGCCAACGTAATCATTGCATTAGGCGTTTTAATCTTTTGCGCCTCATCACAAATCATATATGTGAAATCTTGACGAGCTAAAGAGAACTCATAATCTCTAAGAACCTCATAGGTGGTTAAAACAACCTTAGCAGAGCCTAACCAATTAGGCTTTAACAAATTAGTAATCTGAACCTTCTGCAGCCTATCGTCAATCTGACCTTTAGGCTGCCTCCTTACATCTAGCTCCTTTTTATGAAGCAAAAGAATCTCAGGGAAATCAATAAAGAACTTTTTAGCCTCCTGAGTCCAATTCTTCATTAAAGCAATTGGGGCAACAATTAATGAGGGTGGGTCATTAGGATTCTGTTCGTAATGTTCTGCCAATACTGTCAGTAGTTGAATTGTTTTACCCAACCCCATATCGTCAGCCAAAATGCCACCGCGGACATAATTGGGAGTCAAACCAAATAAATGTTGAAGCCAAGCAACCCCAATTTTTTGATGGGTTTTTAAAACGATCTCACTTCTAAGACTTTTAGGAATTCTGGGTTCTGAATTAGCATTATTCAGTAGATTGGCCCTGTCTTTAGCTTCTTCTGTTTCACTGTAACTTAGCTTTCCGATCCTATCCTTGAGAAGCAAGGTGTCTTTTTTCTGTTTTGCTACAGTTGGTTGAGGTTCGGTAGTTGGAGATTGAGGCGATGAAACACCCATAGAGCCCTCAACACCTGAAGCATTACTCGGTAGCTGTCCTGAAATAGTACTTGGTGGCTCATTTGAGGGCTGCCCTAATGAAGGGGGTGACTCTTCCACGCCTCCTGAATTAATTAACAGCTTAAATTTATTTAGCAAATCTTGTGCGTCAACTATAGATAAAGGCAAAGGAAGTTTAGCGTCAATAACTTCCCTCTTGCCATCTATCATTGATTTTTTAATCAAATCCTCAAAGTCATTGACCCATTGCATATCAAGCTGAATAAAAGCCTCGGCACCATTTGGTGGCAATTCAACTTTAACAAGAGGAATCAGATCAGCTGGAGTCCATGGTCCAGAAGATTTTTGAATATAAGGTGAGTAAATTGGCTTAGACTTACCAATACCCTCTATTTGCGAACCATAATTAACTAGGCTGTAAACATCCTCATATTCAATGAAATTATTAACTTGATTTTTCCAAGTTCTTACATAGGCCTCGGCTTCTTTAATACGCATACCGATATCGCCATCAATATCAACAATATGATTTTTCCATGTAAAAAATTGTTCTTCAGCTTCTAAAGCAGAGATCATCAGAACTAAAAGATCTTCTAATTCAGTGGCAGACCAAATTGACTCTCGATATGTTGCTGAAGTCATATCCTGATAAGTCTTGTTGATATTAACTACAACTTCATCCAGCAGACCATCTTTGAGATATGGTTTAAAAGCCATTGCTGTGGGGACAAAGCCAATACTCTCTTTTGCATTTTGAATCTGCTGTTCTTTAAGAACACTATATGCAGCTTCGCCAAGGAAAGAGAATGGGTTACGGACAAAAGCCTGCGCATTGGCGCCTGTCACTCTACGATATTTGAATTTAGTTTTAACGACTTGCAATATTTCACGGACTGGCTCAGAGAATATAATTTGCATACTACCGCCTGCAGTAGGGAAATCTACATCTTCAGGTATTGCACTCCACCTATCAAAAATATTCATCCAATCTGGAGGGGCTTCAGGGAACGTTGGCTGAAATTCAATCATTTGTGTTCCGGAAACATCAGCATTCACAAAAACCAAGTCCAATGAATCCTTCGTTAGAACTACAGTTTCTTTTAGATATTTAGATAAAGCTGCATTTGAATTAATGGCAGCTGGACGAATTTCACCCCACTTTGATTCATTTAATTTTCTATTTTTTTCGGCACTTGGAATTTTAGAAAAATCATCAATCTTTTTAACTAACATCCACTCAGCCGCAGTCATCATCCAAGCGGTACCTGACGGGTCGAATATTGCACCGATACGATCAACTTTTGTAGTCCTTAATGATTTATCAAGGATGCCGTTGACTCGTATGGAAAAATTATTATCAGAAAGAGTTCCTCTCTCAGAAATGCTAAGGGTTGAGTGTTTAATCTGCGGAAGAGATAAAAGGCCCAGTGAATCTTTATGATCATCTGAATTATTTAAATAATAAATATTTGACCATGTTAGAAGAATTGATTCATTCTCTAAGTTAGCCAAGCCCTCCTCACAGAGCTGAGCTAAGTAAAGAGCTTGCTGCCCGGCATCCTCTGAATCACATGCCCAATTTAGGAGATCCTGAACACCGTTAACAGATGCAAGTAGAGATGACTCATATCTAACACCATCTTCACAAAATGAATTCTTAATTTTATTGACTGGTTTAGCAGCAATATCATCAGAAGAGAGATTCTTTCCTGATTTAGAACCTATATTAATTATTTGCGTGATCCAACTCATGAGAGTCTCCAGCCAACACCGAATTCAAATTTAAAACCCATAGTCTCAAATTCAGCAGCTATAGGCCCATGTGCGCGTGGCCAAAGAACTAAGAAATCAGAAGTATCTCCTTGCACCTCAATAGCATTTTTTAATGCAATATTTTTGGCCCTGAGGATTTTATTTCTAGTTGAATTATCGTCAGTAAATACTGGAATATCGACTTTTTGGGGGCCGGATTCTTTACCGAAGTAATTCTTGGCATTTATCTGTCCCGAAACCTCTTGTTGGCGAGATTTAAGTCTATCTGGCTTTATTCCATACGAACTTAGAACTCTAGGGGCTCTGTGAGAATCAGTCCATCCAGGCGTATGTGTAAATGCAATACCGCCACGGTGATATCTTTCTTTTAAACCACCTCTATGTGTTGCAGAATACTGCACGGGGGCTCTAGGATCAAAGGTATTTTCGTTGTTTCTATAAATATAACAGCCGCCTAAAATACTAAAGTCAACAATGATATTTTTATTGATTTCCATGATGAAAGCATCCTGATTATTGTCAGCATCACCAAGTAATTTAGAGAATGGGTTTCCATTCCTTGTGAATGTTTTTTTAAGGTCGGCTCGCCCCATCACAATGCCAGCAGATTTACTTCCTAAAACAAGCTTCGTAAATTTAGCTTGCTTGATGTAGCCAAGCCAGAAATCAAGTCTTTCATCATCTGCATACCCGCGCTCTTTAAGTAATGCGAAAAACAGTCTTAAATTTGTTTCTGCGACCCAACTAAGCATCATCTCTAATGCTTGAGCAGAGACTTTTGCCCACGGTGAACCAGCAATTTCATAACCCTCTGGACTACCCCAATACTCTAAACCGTACTCTTTAAGAATCTTGTTCTCTCCAGTATCACTACATCTAGAGAAACGATCAAATAAAACCCTCAAGCCAGGATCGCGGTATTCCTGTCGCTTATCAAGTAAATCAAGAACTTTAGGTATAGCTTGCTTGAATTCAATATCAGGAAGAGAAATAACCTGTTGAACACAACTTAAAATTAACTCGCGCCAAAACCAACTATTTGAAGGAATATCAATTTCAGCTGCGACTTGAAGTACTCGCTCTTCCCTTCCATTGAACCAGTCTTTAGCGTAACTTTCACAGGGGTCGGTGCTTAACAACTCAAGATTTTGATCAACTGAGTTCATCCATTGTGGTTCAAATTTGCATACCTCTTTTACTTTTGGCCAGTTTTGTTGCAAATATCTTCTGATCGTCTCTTGTGTTTTATCGAAAGTTTTTTTCTCATCATCACTTGGCGTTGGGGTCATAAAATATGCGAGTAACATTCCCAACCAGGTGATTTGCATTTGAACACCTCGATTACTTTTCAAAGAGTAAATTTCAATTAACTCCTCTAACTTACTCATTGTTAAATAAACAGAAGTATTTCCAGCTTCTTGTATTTTGGTATGAAGAGCAAATGCAACCATATCTACGATTGTATTTTTGCTACCTATACGCCCCAACAGAAAGTCTCTTGCTGAGTCCTTGGCAATTTCACCGGCAGGCTTACCTACATCTTTGAATCTTTCTTTTGTTTTTTGAAACTCAACAGGCAAGTATTTTGGCGGAGGGAATAGATTTTCTCCGCCACTCAAATTGGCAATAATTTCACTTAAAGAGGCTTCCAGTCGCTTTAATTGAAGCACGCACCAAACTCCTTATTTGAGAGATCTAGTGGCGTTGGCCTCTTGTCACTAACTTGCCAAAACTCAAGCTTAAGTTCAACACGCCGACTCTCGGCTTTTGAAGCCTTAAGTGAGTTAAATGAAAAACCGCCAACCAAAAATAAATCCTTGATTTCATTTTGTTCAGCTTTAGTAATTTTGATATCTGAATTCGAATTATTGCCTGACAATGAACATACAACCTGACTACTTCTTCTGAGTGAAAGTTGCAAATTGGTTAAATAATCACCATCAGTATCTGTGTATCCCTCAACCACAACTCTCCGAAAATAAGAGCTACATGCTGTGGACTTTACTGACTTCAGTATTGACGGAATATAACCCCTTAGAAACTCAACACCTCTTGGACTAATATTAGATTGATTAGATTCAAAGTTAACTATTGAACCTAAATCAATACGAATGGCATCACCAGTACTGTAATCAAGCCTGGCGTCTGGATAAGCTTGCTTAGCAGTTGTTTTTAGCTCATCAAAACAAGTTTGCATTGCTTCTCGACGCTCTTTTTCCTTCTTTCCATCGCCACCAATTGTGACAATAGTTACAGCCATCACAACTAAGAATAGCGTCATTGTTGCAGTCATTAAATCAGAGTAAGAAATCCAAAACGGCTTTTCCCCCTCATCCTTTCTGCCCTTCTTAATGATGATTCGCTTGAGCATTAATTACCCTTATCTTCACGTAGCATCAATGTTGAAGAGACCATTGTTTCAACAGCCGCTCTTAATGCACCAATTGAAGATGCCATCAACTTATCATTTTCAGAATTTATTTTTGTGACCTGTGCCAACATTTCAGAATTAAACTTCTCAAAAGAGGATGCTAGAACCTGATTTACTTTATCTAAATATTCAGTACTTAGTTTTTCTGTAGAACTCAAGGTGTCCATGATTCTTTGCATATCAGCAACAATCTTCTCGCTAACTCCAGCCTCACGCTTTGCTGTAGCAATTAATTCTGTAAGCTCCCTAACATAACTTTGGCTGGCCTGACGGGACTCTTCATATTTAAATAATAGATCTTTAATAATGGATGTTGTTCCCTGCAACGATTGTGCAGCTTGATCCATTTGAGTAGTTATAGTCCTGCTACCCTCAAGAACGTCTGTTACTGCATTTCCAGCATCAGTGAATTTCTCAGCCGCCAATTTCATATTAATTGCGCCATCATTCATGCCTGAAATTGCTGTCGTTGAAACCTTTTGGATTTGATTAATATTTTCTTCGGTCTTAATTGTTGATAGTTTTATATCTTCAATTAATTTTGAAACATTCTCAGACAATCCCCCATAAAGCTGCGTAGTAGAGGCAGTTAGATCAGAGGTTCTTCGCTGATCCTGTTCAATTTGTTTATTACGCTCTTCTGCAATGGATTTAATTGCAATTTCTAACTCAGATAAAACCTTTTTAATAGTCTCATTCATTGCATTCTTTGTTTCGCCCTGCTGCTGAATCATTAATTGCTTGAGCTCTTCAATAAACAATCGCAACTGTTCATTCATAGCTTCCTGAGCTTGCGCGGCTCTTTGCATAGACTCTTCCATTTTCATTGACATTTCTGTTGCAGCACTTTTACCTGCTTTGGAAATATCATCAATTAATTTTGTCATTGCAGCCTGAACAAGGGTCATAGAGTCAGATGATTTTTGAATGGCTTCATTAATACCTTTGATTTGTGATCCAAAGGTCTGATCCAGTTTTTCCATAAATCCTGCCAGCAAATTTTCAAGCATCCCCGAAACTGCTTGCCCCTGACCCTTAGAGAAGTCGTTAACTGCACCACCAATAGTTTTCAATGGCTCTTCCAGAGCCCCGCTGATTGCTGTCCCAATTTGCACCGCCTGACGATTCATTAAAACTTCTAAATCACGCATTAGGGCATCTTTGAGGCTGGCTGCATGAGTTGCAGAGCTTTCTGATGCTTTTACTAATCTAGCAAGATAGTCTTCACCAACTCCTGCTGAAAAAAGACTATCTAAATGTTCGGTAATTTGATCAACCTGCTTGTAACAATTATTAATAACTCTTTTTTCAAAAAAAGTTATTAATATTGCAGCAAAGATTGCAAGCCAAGAGGCAAGGAATGCTGACATTACCTCGCCAAGTAGCAAATCTAATGTTTCGGCTGCTTTTTTGGCATTAAAAGAGGCAAGCCCCCACACCAAACCTGTAAAAGTACCAATAATTCCAACTCCAGTTAACATACCTGGTAGATGGCGGAAAAACTCTGCATTGATTTCAGAATCAACGATTGATTCTTTTGAAAAAAACATCTCAGCTGGTGCAGTGGATCTTATTGTGCTGCGCTCGCCGTCTTCGCTGACAATAACATGGAGACTTTGGCTATATTCCTGCCACAAGCTCATTAATGGCTTTTCATTAAAAATAGCTTTTAACTTGCCTAAATCTATATTTCCATCATTAGAGGCGCTAATTTCAGAGAGTTGGAAGTTAACTTCTTTTAGCTTTTTCTCTAGCCGTACACCTGGCCTTTGATATTTGGTTATGTAAAAGTAAGATAAAAGACCAATAAAAAATGCAATGAAACTAATAATGTATGGATTTAAATTTTCTGTGAAATTCATATGTTTATCTTAGGGTTAATATTTAGAGCCTCATTCCACATTATCTATTAAATGAGGTTTTCTTCTAAAAATTAAAAGCTCAAGTATTGAGCCACAAAAGACTTAACAATTTTCATCCTCAATTCAATCTAAAGCTAACTTTTTTTCAATTGCTTTTTAGCAAGCTAAATCAGGTAAAAATTTTGCATTAGTGCCCTTTTAATCGCTTAGTTCTATGCCCAACAGTGATAATCACGCCATCACTCATGACTGCATAACAATCAAAATGTGACTCAAGTGCTACGTATCTAGATTTAGGTAGCGCATCTCTTAGCTTTTGCCTTACTGACTTAGGAAAAGTAAGTATTTCAGCCCCATGGTGGTCATAATTTACTTTGCCATAATTGATTAAAGTATCAATAACATGTGTCGGAATACCGCGCTGTTGCTGCCTAACTGTTGCGTGCTGTGTTGCAAAAAGCTCCATTTTGTTACTCCTTGTCTTATTGATAGTTTTAGAATATCAATCAGATAGCTCAAAACTTGAGCTAGTCAAAATAGTCATTTCTGCTTTAAATCTGAGGGTCCCGATAACTTTCTTAGTAAAACCCTAGTTTCATACCTCGCACCAACCCTTTTGACATATTCTTGTATTCGGGCCCAAACAACTGATTTATTGGAATGCCAACTTTCAGTAGATTCAAATACAACTCGCCTTAACTGTCGTCTTATTTGAATAAATTTAATTGTTTCTTCTTGATTAATCGCCACCCCACCAAAAGCCCATCTATATCCATGTGTTTTAACAATATGAGAGGCCGCCCTTCTAATTTGCCCATGCTTAAAAGCCTTATG